>Ga0164294_10001655_pt1 | contig 20530 bp, 19 predicted proteins | sample GEODES005metaG_FD_111479 | JGI IMG/M metagenome (GOLD analysis project Ga0164294, IMG submission 111479) | Oligotrophic lake water microbial communities from Sparkling Lake, Wisconsin, USA - GEODES005 metaG | ecosystem: Environmental > Aquatic > Freshwater > Lake | place: USA: Sparkling Lake...
GAAATCTTGTTGTTTAGGTTATTAGAATGTACAAAAATTGAGCAATATGAATGCAGTAGAAGCAATGCAATGGAGATATGCGGTGAAGGCCATGAATGGTGAAAAGGTGAGTGATGATAAGATTGAGAGAATTTTAGAAGCTATTCGTTTGTCGCCATCTTCAACGGGATTGCAGCCTTATGAATTGCTGGTTATTACAAATCCGGAATTGAAGACCGAATTGAAAGCGGCAGCGCACAACCAGAGTCAGGTTGAAGATTGTTCTCATCTTTTGGTCTTTGCAGCGTGGGACACTTACACAGCAGATCGTGTGAATGCGTGGTTTGATTTGGTAAATGAGGTTCGTGGAGCACAAGGCGAAGGATGGGAGAAATATCGCAATTCCATTTTGAATAGTTATGTTCCTCGTCCTGCGGAAGTAAATTTCGAGCACGCGTCTAAGCAGGCATACATTGCATTTGGAATAGCCATGTTAGCTGCCGCATTTGAGGAAGTTGACGCGACGCCTATGGAGGGATTCAAACCTGCAGAGGTAGATAGCATACTTGGATTAGAGGCGAAAGGATTAAAATCTGTACTCTTGCTTCCTTTAGGATACAGAAATCCAGAAAAGGATTATTTGATTAATGCCGAGAAGGTGAGGAAGTCGATGAGTGACTTCGTTCATGAGATCAAATAGGTTTTAGAATTCCACCAAACAAAAAGTCCCCAACTTCGTTGAGGACTTTTTTGTTAATTTTAAAATATATTAAACCTCAACAACATATATAAGGACCTCCCAAATGGCAGTAAAATGGAATAAAGAAAGTTTTGTGGCATTTGCGGAGAAGATGCATGGTTTTAAATACGAATATTCCAAGATTCAATACATTACCACTCAGCAAAAAGTTGAGATAATCTGTTCGGAGCATGGCTCGTTTTATCAAACTCCGTCTAACCACATGAAGGGCCAAGGGTGTCCCGAATGCGGAAGAAAAGCTAGGTCAATAAGCCAAAGAGGAAATGTCGAAGCTTTTATAAAAGCGGCAGAAGAGAAACATGGAAAGCGATATAATTATTCAGAGGTCTTGTATACAAATACAATGACGAAAGTTAAAGTTACATGCACGATACATGGTGCTTTTGAGGTAAGGCCAAATTCTCATCTCAATGGAAATGGTTGCCCGGCTTGCGGTAGGCTTTCTGCGCGTGAAAATATAGCTCTGGATTATTCAAAGTTTATTGAAAGAGCTGAAAAAGTTCATAATGACAGATATCGATATATTACTGAGTCCTATGTGAACTACACTTCAAAAATGAGTATGTTTTGTTTTGAGCATGGATTTTTTAGTCAAACTCCTCATTCTCATATTTCAATGAAGGTGGGTTGCCCTAAATGTGGAAACGCAAGGGCTGGATTATCAAATCAGAAAGATTGGAGCACTGTACTTGAATTGTTCAGGTCCGTTCATGGTAATCGATTTTCCTATGATAACTCAATGTATAAGGACGTGTCACACAAAATAAAAGTGAAATGTGAAAAGCACGGCTGGTTTGAACAGAAGCCTTATCAGCATTATGGAGGAGCTGGCTGTTCGAAGTGTTCAAATGAGGAAGTGCATGAGAGTCAGAAAATTGGTTTTGAAGAATTTGTAGAAAGATCGGTTGCTATGCATGGTAATAAATACACATACGACACAGATGGATTCAAAGATATTTTCACACCAATAAGTATTCAATGTGCTAAACACGGAGAGTTCATTCAAGCACCAAGAGACCACTATAGGGGTTCTGGTTGCACCAAGTGTTTAAGTAGCCGAGGAGAAAGGGAAATACGATTAATTCTTGAAAGGTTAAATGTCAAATTCGAAGAGCAGAAAACATTTGCAGATCTTAAGCATAAGTATAAATTGAGATGTGATTTTTATTTGCCAAAACTCAATGCTGTTATTGAATACAATGGAATTCAACATTATGAGCCAGTTTCAATATTCGGTGGAGAGCAGGGGCTTATTGATAATCAGTTTAGGGATAAATTGAAATATGAATTTCTTAGTTCGAAGGGTATTAGACTTATCATAATTCGATTTGATGATGAAAATGTTGAGGATATACTGAGTGTGCAGCTAGGAATTAAGTAATATTTCAGAAGCAAATGTTATTTGGATTCAAAGGTTTTTGCGGGATTTTCAAGTTTGTTATTTATAACGTTAGTGGCTCGTTCAAAGGCTTTTTCAAGATCCTCGTCGTGCCAAATAATTATTAAATCAACGTTATTCTCTTTTGATTTTTTCTTCTTTTCTTGATCACGGGTTATGTTTTTTTTCAGCCCTTCTTTCCCTCCAAATATTTTTATCGGAGATCGATGTTGCTCTCCATGATATTCAATAGCAACATTTATTTCAGGTATCCAAATATCATATCTCTGACCTTTCAGCCATTTTGGACTGCCTTGATTTTCTACTTTTAAATTCGGGAATTTTTCTTTGAATTTGTTGAAGATAATAGTTTCATTATTCCAGCCTTCTCCAATTAACGGTAGATTTTTTTTGTTTCTTACTTCGTTTTCACATTCTCGCCAAATTCCATGGATGTTGAAATCGAAATACGGTGATAGAGTTCGGGAGATATTTATATTTATTTGTGGTATACCAAGTCTATATTCTATACGTTTGCCATAGTCATGATCTTCAGTTTTTTCTGTTTCGACATTCTCAATTTTAATTATTCTAACATAGTGATATACATAATTGAATGAGTTTGATTGAAGGAGCCATTCGAGAAATTCCCACTCAAATAATTCTTCAAATTCGAATTTTTCAATTCCGGGATATTGTTTTTCAAGTTCGAAATAAATGGGTGAGAATTCGCCGCTTAGTTCATTAAGTTTTGATTTGAATACAGTAAATATCTCTTCTTTTAGACTTTCATTTCGTGCGAAAGGTGATAAATGATTATCGATAATTCCATTGTTGAGAAAAACTTCTGTTTGAAATTTCCGTTCATACCAATGAAGGAAAAGAATATTTGGTTGCACATCATCTTCTGAAAACCTCTTTAAAAATCCTTCTGGGCCGATTTTAATTGATTCCTTGTCACGGAATTTGTCGTAACGGGGACTGAATAAATATTTGATTTTATTTTTTGTTACTTTATCCATTAGAATGTTTTTATTTCTCAAGTAGTGATTTCATGAGAAATTCAAATCATTATTTGCTCAAAGGGTTTCTCTTCTGCAGTTTTCTCTTTCTTGGTTTTAGCCATGTTGTTATGCTGTGCTATTGAAGCTTATGTTATCTCTTGTACGGCACACTGCCATTTTCAGTCTTAATTGACTTATAGTAATGCATCATTACAAATATAGGCATATGCCTGCACGCGATTAAAGTACAGTGCTGCTAAGACCTGCAGTGGAATGTTAATAAGTATTGCGGCACCTATTTCAGTATTCCTTGCTTATTTTTGAACTAAGGTTTTAACTTAACTAATCTATAAGTAACATGGAAACAGAGTCTATTAATCCAGATAGAATAATATCAGCAGGGCAATCTTTTCTTGCATCATTTTTATTGAGCGGGCTTTTGGGTGGGATTTTGGTGTACCTAAATTTCAGTGCAGTTCTGAAAACAAAAGAGGATTTGGCAAGCCTTCTATTGAAGCAGCAGATTGCCTCTGTAATTCTTGGATTATTAGTTGCTGGAGCATTTATCAATGGGTGTGTAGAATTAATGAGATGCACAAAAAAGCATAAATCTTAAATATCGTCATGATACACTCAAACGCTATTTATGGAACAAAAACAAGTTAATCCAGAAAGAATTAAAAAGGTTGGAAGATCTCTAATTGCGTTGTTCGTTCTCTCCCTGGCATACACTTTTGGTGTCATTTCAATAAATAGCAAGCTGACAGATCACCGTTCATTTCTAGATCAACAGTATATCCTTGGAGCATTGTTAGGAGCACCTGCTCTTCTGTTTTTCATCCGTATTTGCTATAATTTAATTCGTTGCACAGAAAAGTAATATGAAAAACAAACTACTACTATTCTCAGCAATGGCATTTGTCATGCTTTGCTTTAACGGTTGCACTCCTGACGCCCAAAATGATGAGGTGTGTATGAAATGTAAATTGACCTCTCCAGTGGCAATTAGTGGTGGTAATTCTGCTCTATGGCCCGGAGAAAAACAGATGTGTGGCACTCCTGCTGAGATAGATGCTTTTGAGGCAGGTTACTACAATGATGTTACTGCTTGGAAGCAATCATGGACTGGACCATGGGCTAGTGGTGCTAATAATTACACAGCAAGTTGCGATAGGTATTAATGGCATTCCCAACCAGACGAGACAAAAATGTTAATTAGAATGAGCCAACATTGCAAGAGCATAGTGTTAGTTGTGAGCTTTATATTACTAAGCGCTACTGTTTCATTTGCTCAAGTTATCATACCTGAGGCTTATTTAGGGGATTGGAGCACAAGCTGCCTACAACAGAGCAATGCAAATTTGGTTGAAGCTGAAAAACCTCCTTCTTTTGTTATGAGCAGCTGTTCAAAAGGTACAGGTGTATATTATGCTAGAACCTACGGTAAAATCTATCATGTAGAGGATATTCAAGGTGGAATAGTTATTTTTTATAATGACGAAATTGAAGGTAAGCAAGTGTTGATTTTAGAGTTGAGTGAAGGCATATTACATATTAACCGTAATTGGAGTCATGGTTTCAAGAGGTGCTCCCCTCCTGAGGTTAATGATTGCAGGTATGTAGATTAAAAACAAACCCCAGCAGCCAATCACTACTGAGGGTTTAGTTATGTATTAAGATTCCAGGCACATTGTACCTTTAGGTAATAAAAAGTCTGTTGGATTAGTAAGTCATAAAAAAAATCAGATATGAAAAAAGTAATAGCCTCTCTAGCGCTAATAGGTTTGGTAGGATGCGGGATATCGAAAAAAAATAGTTCTACCGTGCATCAAGAGTTATGGGTTCGGGATAGCATAAACCTAATACCCGTCAATGTGGTGGAACGTAATGATACAACAACCTACACTTTTGCTCCGATTGTGATGATGAGCTCGCCTGATTCTATAGACACATCACGGGCGAGCTTGGATATTGTATCAGTAGAGTTATTAGATCAGCATTATTATACAGATAACTTCGATGAGATAAGGATACGTATCACAGACTCAAAAAAGAATATTATGTATGAAAAATCCAGTCCGGCATGGATGCCCGCTAGTTACTGGTATCCGCATTTAGATGATATTTACCTTCGAGCAGAAAAGTATGAAGTATCTATTTCGTTGGTTTATGATCGAGGTAAGGATAACGAAACGGTTTTACAATCATCAACGGTTGTAGACGTTGCCTTGGCTGATAAATTGTCGAATGAGCAATATATTCATACTACGGATAATATCAGGATATATTTCGCTCTAACGTGGGGAGGATTGTAAGGTTCAAGTAAACTTGAGCGAATTCCCACCAACAAAAAATCCTCAGCAATGCTGAGGATTTTTTGTCTCTTCGTGATCCCGAAGGGATTCGAACCCCTGGCCGTCTGCTTAGAAGGCAGATGCTCTATCCAACTGAGCTACCTGTAAACACTGATGTTTTACTACATGAACTACAAAATGTACAAGCAAATGTGCAAGCGTTGTCTGGTTAATTATTAGTTAAAATGGTATCCATAGGAGAATATTGAGACCGTGATTTCAAAGATTAAGGATTTTACTCTGCAGGTAGGTTACTTACCCGTTTTCCTTCTCTGAAATAGCACATAGGTAGCATTAATACCATTATCACATAGAGGTCCTTGGTATGACCAACCCTCTTTAGTAAGTGCGTTTATCTGCTTCTCAAATTGATCAGCGGTGTCTCTCTCAAACATGACCACTTTGGATTCTAGCTCTTGTGGTAGAGGTGTTGAGCTGCACGCTGTAAGCATGCCTGATACTGCTATAACTGCAGCTAGTTGTTTTATCTTTTTCATAGTTAATAGGGTTTAATGAAAGTAAAGATGTGCTGTTGATCATAACCTACCACAATTGTTAAAAACTTAAGGTAGACTATTATAGTTTATTTCTGTTTGCAATTTGTTTCTAGCTTTACTTATACTTCATAAGTTTATATATTAATATTTGAATTCAGTAATACAATGGATAATAAAGATAGCATGGCAAGCAGAATACTAGCATTTGCGCTAGTGTTTATTGTAATTGTGTTAGTAGTTTGGATTCAGAATCCATTGAATGATCCAACAGTTAAGAATACACTTGATCCAACAGCAGAAATTGCACAGTGTGAGGGATCAATGGAATCATTTTTTTTGGGTTTTAATTCTCACATGAAGCAGGAAGATTTTGATAAGGAATTGTCTTCAAACACTAGCTTGATTAATGGTAAGAACCCAATGGAGTTTGGTGGGCATACTGTTGAATTCAATATAAAACCGATATTCAATCAGAAGGGATGTTTGAATTCAGTAGTATTATATGCTGAAGTTCAGTTTGGGAGTGATGCGCTATCAGATACAGAAGAGTTGGAATTTTGCAACTCGTTGCTAGGATTGTTTCAAACGGAGTATGGTCAGATGGTACTTATAGACTCACTAGCTGATAATCTTAAGGATGTTGATGGGAGATGCTCAAACCAAACAATGGAGGCTATAACCGGACAAACTATTGAAGCGATTACTGGGAAGCCACAAGTTACTTATAAATCCAAGATTCCAGCTTGGGTTTGTCAATATGCATATTTGGGTACAGGAAGCAGAATAAGCAGTGATGGGAGGCTATATATTAGTGATCCGTACAATCCGTCCAATAGAGTTCAAGCTTCTTCTTATGAACTTGATGTTGAGAAGCAAAAAGCTATTGATATATTAAGGTCTGCTCGCTATAGGTATTTTAAAAGTATTGATGACTTAGTGCATGTGCAAATAGTAACAAGTAGTTACAGTCATCAGAATGGATACAGTTTGCCTAAGCGAAATACAAGTAAATCTGCAGTCAGAGTTACCTATTATTCAAAGAGGTACTATACTGAAGCTGCTGCTCAAAATAACTCTGGAAAAGATAGTCAACAGCAAGAACAAATTAAAAGGGATTCATTGGCTAAGACAAATGGCAATAGATTTTAATTTAGAAATAATACCAGCTAACAGTTCTCTGTTTTAATTTAAACTTTTAAAGTTTAAACTTTACATAGTACTTTCAACATTCTAACTCTAATGATGAAAGAAAATAATTTATCTAAAGCAAGCAATGTTTTTTTAGTGCTGCTGGTTGTTATTGTTGCTATAGTTCTTGTAAATACATATAGCAGTGCACCAGATGTTCCTGCGTCAAGTGGTCAAAGTTCTGAATCTCCAAAGAAGGGTTGTGATGCAGCAGCTGATACCTTCTTTATGAATTTTCATTCTAATATGAATGATACTACATTTTACAATGAAAGAGGTACAAGTTCAAGTTTGGTAGGCGGTTATAATCCAATTGTACATAATACACATAAAGTTAATTTTGAGTTAAAACCTAGTTTTAACAAAAGTGGATGTCTTGATTATGTATCCTTGGTAAGTGAAGTGGATTTTGGTAATGATTATGCAAGTAGCCAAGCTGAAGAGGACTTTTGTAGCCATCTCTTGAGTTTACTTCAAGGTAATTATGAAAATTTTACTCTTAGGTATGACAGCATTGAAAGTAATATATGTATTGCGCCAGACATGCTTTTAGCAGATCGTGGAACTCGTGAATTTTTGAATGCAATGGGAGGTGTATTCACAACTAAGGAACAAAATACTAGTGTTCCTGATTGGGTAAGGAAATACGTTTATGTTGGTACTTCCGGAGGGCTTGATGAAAATGGTAAACTGCGTAAGCTAGATAGTTACAATAATGAACGCGCAGCTACAGAACAAGAGCTGAACTTAGCAAGGGCTAATGCCATTGATATACCAAAGTCAGCGGAGCTTAAGTTCTATAGTTCAATTGATGAGTCAGTCAAATTAAGAATTATTAGGAGCTCTTATTATCACCAAGATAATTTTAAAGCTTCTAAGGTTCTTTTTCATAAGTACTTAATTATAATTGATTATTCATCTAAGAGGTATCAAGCAGAGAGGTTAGAAATTTTAAAGAAAAATAGGAAGGTTGAACAACTGAAAAAGAATCAACAAGATTCTCTTGAAAGAACTAATAACCAACGATTGTAGAAGCAGATTTTGTTGTGTTATTATTTAAACCTTTAGGGTTTAAGCTATACCTGCTGCTGTCATGATAATATAAACTGTATGAAATTATTAAGAAGTAGAAATGTACTTATCATAAGTGTTGCAGTGGTTCTGAGCGCTCTCATAGTTTTTGTAAATTATAAGACATCTGAACCTGCAAACAATACCGCTGCAGTTAACAACACTCAGGTAGAAGTTACTCAGTCGTCACCATGTGATCTTGTTGCTGATACATTTTACTTAAATTTTCATTCTAATATGGATTCTGCAGCGTTCTATAATGAACTGAAATCAAATCCAGTGACTAGAGATGGTATTGATATAGGGTATCAAAAATTGAGGGTGGATCCAACCTTTAATGAGAAAGGATGTTTGGATTATGTTATTTTATTTAACTCATCAAGTGAGTTGGCAGAAGCGGTGGATTATTCTGTAGAATTGGAAAAATCTTTAAAGGATGGTAGCGTTGATTTTAACGGAGTTGCCCCTGTGAAAAGGGAGATTAAGGAGTCCAAAGCAGCTGGCAATGATAAAATTAATATTGAATTGAAAAAGTTATATGGGAACCCAAAAGTATATGAGGCTGGTGGTTTTTATGAATATCTGTACAATGACAATAAGGTTAGGAGACAATTAAGAACTAAACCATCAAAAGGAGATGCAAAGGTTCTTGTAATAACTTCTTGGCGCCTTTGCTATTATTCTGATAGGTACATTGAACAACAGGAGTTAATTGAACAACAGAATCTGTTGCAAATTAAAGAACGCAATGCTCAAAGAGATTCATTGAATGCTACTTTAGGATCACGTTTATGATAGGGATTGAAAAAATTAACCAGATAGGTTGCCCCATCCGGTTAATCTTGTTACTATAACATACCTTCATCTGCATAGCTCAAATAGTTTCCATCTGGTGTGATAATGAGGTGATCTAACAATGTTAAGTCTAACAGCTTACAAGCTTCTTTCAAGCGTGATGTTAGTAGACTATCTTCTCTGCTAGGTACTCTATTGCCACTAGGATGGTTATGACTCACTACAATGCTGCTTGTAAGTGACTTCAATGCTATGCTAATGATCAACTTGATATCTACAACAGTACCAGTTAGTCCACCTCTGAACAATGGTATTACACCTATAGGCTTATTAGCTCTGTTAAGATACATTACAACCATTTGCTCTTGGCAAGTGATAGTATTCTCATCGTAGAACTTTATGATCTGCCTATACGCATCTAGCGAGGTGTTAACTGCTGTTACATTATCTAACCCATCCTTGGGCTTGTAACTAATCATGATTTCTTGGAGCTGTCCATTTGTAGTGTTCATAGTGCTGTTGTTTAAATTGATTAGGGATTTTACAAACACATGCAGCAGCTGAGTATGCAACTGTTCTTCCAGTTAGTAAAGAGTTTCCTATTGGCAGCTAATAGGTGTTTACCTGACATATAAATGACAGGGGGTATACCTCTTTGTAAAATGTCAGGGGGGCTGACTTAGTGGCACCTCCTGACAGCGACGCGTTTTCAACAAGTCTTCAACATGGTTTTGAGCTATTTGATGATAAAACACCCGATTTTGGCTTAATGAAGCTTCTGTAACTTCATTTACCTCAAAGTTGGAAAAATGACAATGGTTAGTGTTGAGGAAGATATTTATTCAATCAGGGTACTTTTTTCAAAAAATATAATGGTTTGGTCTGTGATGATATGTGCCAAATTTTTTAATATGAAAGATTATAGGAAAGCCTTAGCAGAGGCAGTGGTTAGAACAATTGAGATTCCCAATGGGGCTAGACTAAGTAATGCCTTCAAGAAGTTACCTAGTGGGTTTATTGATAAAACTTACACAGGAATTGGTGGTACATCTATGGAGTTGGATTGTGATAGGGACTCAATAGTGGTGGTCCCTTATAACAACATAGCAAACTCAAAGGCTAAACAGTTATCAATTACCAGGAATTATAAGGTCTTTAAGTTCACTAGGGATACAGTCAGGCAGACAGGTAAAATTTCTACAGTGAGCCCATATAAAGAGTCTTTTCAAGACTACATAGAAAGCTCACGCGTTGCAGGACAACCTCGTAAGTTTATATGTGTCAATGATCAGTTGAGTTCACTTAGAGAATCCTTAAATAAACAAGGATTGGATTTTAGGAAGTTCTTTTTACTCTTGGATGAAATAGACTCAATGCAAGAGCAAAGTGGATTTAGAAGTGTTATGGATGAGACTATGGACATTTATAAAGAACATCCCAAGAGCAAACGGGCTATGTTAACAGCAACCATGCAAGAGTTTTCAGATCCTGGATTATCTAAAGAAAAAAGGTGTAAGATATTGATGAAGGATGCAGCAAAGGCGCCCATTCATGTAGCAGAAAGTACAGCACCACAAGAGGAGATAGTTTTAAGGGTGTTGCAAATTCTTGATAGGAATGAGGATAAAATAGTGATTGCATGTAACCACATTAGTTCAGCGCTAACTCTAGCCAGGACTATTACAGAAAAAAATTCTGAAGTAAGTCTGTCAATCATGTCAAGTTTTACCTCTAAGAGTGTGGTTAGCCCTTATTTTGGAACTCTTTCAGAAGAGGGGATATTACCAAGCAGAGTGAATATCATAACAGCGGCATATTTCAATGGTTGTGATATTCTGGAACAGTATCATAATATAATTTATTTAGGTTCTCAGACTCCTTCTTTGAGGCTTTCACCTGATACCGTATACCAAATTAGCGGAAGAGCCCGTAAAGGGTTATTATCAAACACAATAATTTTAAACCCTAGCGTTGGCTTTGAAGATTACAAGATTTACAGTAGAAAAGAACTATTGGAATTTGGAAGTGATAGTTGTGCCTTTGCTATTGGTTTGAAGTATATGAACAAATCTAAATCAAGTGTTTCAAGATATATGGTAGAGCAAGTTCATGGTATGCTTGTAAATGGTAGCAAGGATCAACCAGGGTTGTTTTATAAAACGAAGCAAGGGGACTATGTAATTTCTTATTTGAAAGTAGACAATACAATTATAAATCAAGATACATATGCACTGTTTCAATCTGCTGAAAAGTATAAGGATAAATTAACTGAGCGGTTTGATGTTTTTGAAGATACCTGCCTGCACGATGAAACTGATAATCTGAAGTTAGCTGACCATGATAGGCAACAGCTAATTCAAAGGTTTGTAGATGATTTAAGTAGGATTGGTAACAAGATAGATTCTAATGAAAGCCTTGAACAAGTAATTAAAAAGTATAATACATTCGGATTCAAAGAGACTCCCTTCATTGGAGATTTATACATAGAGGCACAAGCGCAGAAACTGGATCTTGAAGAAGTAAAGCTGGAGGTGGAAAAGCTGCTGGCTTTGCCAAAAACAATAAGTACTCTTAGATTGCTCTATTGCGAATTAGTTTGGGTTCCTCTCAGCAAGGACAAAAACATAATAAGTATAATAAGTAGAGAGATCAAAAATACTAAATCACTTAACGCAACGGACTTTAAGGAACAACTAGTTGTCATAGCGGATAAGCTTTATAGCCATCGGGACTTGGTAGCAAAGCGTTACCATAAGTTTTTGGAATTGGTAAAAGCGCACCCCGCCTTGCTATCTAGCGTTGTATTTTTAATAGAAGAAAAGGTAGCTCGCGTTCTTGGTAAATCAACACGCTTTAAAAAGATACTTAGTATGAGTACTCCACAAGAAGCGCGCTTTCATCTAAACCAGGAGATAGAACTGTTTTAGTGTTACAATTACCTTAATACGTTTATATACATATCAGATAGATGAATGTAACATTAGTATACTAAATATTACACCACGCGGAGTGAGCGCGGGTTCTTACACCAACTCCTCCGCGTGCATCTCTGCTTGCTCAATTACTGTATTCACTGCACGGGGTTCATCATCTGGTGGATACTTATGAAATCTTAGAACACGCTTAACTTCTAGCTTCACCTTATCCTTAGCAGACTGTCTTATAGTCCAATCTATAGTGGTGCTGTTCTTAACGCGTTTAACAAGCTCTTTAGCAATCTCTAGAAGCTTCTTATCACCCATCATCTCCATAGCAGAACGGTTGCATGAGAGGGCATCATAGAAGGCTTTCTCTGTATCTGTAAGACCAAGATCATTACCCTTCTGGCTCTCAGCATTCACCTCATGTGTTATCTCTAACAAGATCTCCATCATGTTCACTGCTGTGATGCTCTTGTTGTTGTATCTGCTTATGGCATCTTGTAAACGCTCAGAGAATGAACGGTTAACCACCATGTTCTTGTTAAACCTAATCTTAATCTGATCTGCTAGAAGCTTCTTAAGTAACTCAATAGCTACATTCTTCTGCTTCATGTTCCTGATCTCATTCATAAACTCTTCACTGAAGATGCTAATCTGTGGCTTCTCTAGACCAGCTTCATCTAAAAGATTTATTATACCATCAGATGCAACAGCTCCTTCTACTAGAGACTTTACTATATCTTCAAACTCTTTCTTTTGCTGACCAGTAACTGCTATATCATACTTGGCTAACCTTGCTCTTACAGCTTGAAAGAATGCTATATCAGCTGTTATAGCCTGTGCTTCTGGTTCAGACTTAGCCAATGCATATGCTTTACTCAATGAGCTAACTTCTCTAAGGTATCTTTCTTTACCGTTCTCTATGGTTAGAATATGATCTTCCGCATCTAAAATAAGATCTAGCTTCTCTCTTGTATTAGCATCAAAGTACAAGGTGTAATCAAACCCATGATACATTTGTTGTATCACCTCAAACTTAGAAAGCATAAGGTTAGCAGCTTCATGAATGTCTAGTGTAATGCTTCCTTTACCCTTACTTTCTGTATAGGTCTTTAATGCTTCTTTAAGGTTGCCAGTTACAGGAACATAGTCAACTATAAGTCCACCTGGTTTCTCTCTAAAGACCCTATTCACGCGCGCTATGGCTTGCATAAGATTGTGACCACTCATGTCTTTATCTAGGTAGAGCGTATGCAATACTGGTGCATCAAAACCAGTCAACCACATGTCTACTACAATGACCATATTCAATGGATCATCTTCTGCTTTAAGTCTGTTAGCTATAAGAGTTCTCTTCTCTTTATTGCGGATGTGTGGTTGAAGAAAAGCATCATCAGATGAACTTCCGGTCATGATAACTTTAATAGCTCCGGTCTCATCATCATCACTGTGCCACTCAGGTCTAAGTGCTACAATGGTATTGTATAAAAGAACTGCTACTCTTCTGGTCATACTAACCACAAGAGCTTTACCTTTCAATGTAGATGTGCGGTCTTCAAAGTGTGTTACAATGTCTTTTGCTATGAGGTTAAGCCTGTCCTTATGTCCAACAATAGCTTCTTGTCTTGTAGCTTTTTCCACTGCAGAATTAACCATATACTCAGGCATATCTTCTGCTGCTGAGCTTAACTTCTTCTCCAGATCTTCAATGTAGAAGCTGTCTAGTCTTAGCTTTACAAAGCGGTTATCATAATAGATTGGTACAGTTGCTTTATCTATAACTGCACGCTCAATATCATATATATCTATATACTCTCCAAAGACAGCTTGTGTATTCTTATCTGTACTTTCTACTGGTGTTCCTGTGAACCCTACAAAGGTTGCATTGGGTAACGCATCATGCATGTGCTTAGCAAACCCATAACCAATATCAGTTCCTATCTCATTACCATCTTTATCTCTTATGTACTTAACCTTGGCATCAAAACCATACTGAGTTCTGTGTGCTTCATCTGCAATAACTATAATGTTCCTACGGTCTGATAGTGTATCAAATCTGGTGTTACCTTCTTCAGGTAAGAACTTCTGTATGGTGGTAAAGAATACTCCTCCAGATTGTCTATTCTTAAGTTCTTCTATCAGACTGTTTCTACTATCTATCTGCGTTGGTACTTGTCTTAGAAGTTGAGAACAGTTAGCAAAGGTCTCAAACAGCTGATCATCTAAATCATTGCGGTCTGTGATAATGATGATAGTAGGGTTGTTCAAAGTCTTTACTAGCAAACCAGTAAAGAACACCATGGACAAAGATTTACCAGATCCTTGGGTATGCCATACTACACCACCTTTCTTATTACCATCGGATGCACTAGCTTTCTCTGCACTTACTATAGCTTTTTTAACAGCATAGTATTGGTGATAGGCACCCATCTTTTTTACTACACCTGTTACAACTGTCTTAGTCTTAAGGTCCTCTTTGTAATACTTCTCATACACCATGAAGTTAAGGATCATATCAGACATAACGGCAGGGTTCAATAACCCCTCCATGAGCACACCTAGTTCATTTACTCTTGAAGATGCTACAGTATGACCATCTGCAGTCTTCCAGCTCATAAACCTAGACATATCACTTGTTATGGTTCCGGTCCTAGCTTCTAGTCCATCTGATATAACTTCAAAACAGTTGTATACAAACAGGGAAGGGATAGTGTTGTGATAAGTCTTAAGCTGCTGGAATGCTTTATCTAATGTAGCGTTCTGATCTGTTGGATTTTTAAGTTCTATTACTACAACAGGAATACCATTGAGATATAGGATAACATCTGGTCTTTTATGCTGACCGTTTTCTATGATAGTAAGTTGGTGGGTAACGCACCAGTGGTTGTTGCTAGGGTTAACTGAATCTACCAGTCTAGCCTTCACAGTGCGTTCTTCTCCTTTGTCTAAGTAAGTAACATCAACACCATCTGTAAGCATGATATGAAACAACTGGTTGGCATGAACCAAGTCTCCATTACCATTTGCACGAAGTACTTCTTTAACCGCTTGTTGCAGGACACCACTTTCTACCTGTGGGTTAATTCTACTTAATGCAGAAGCCAAATAAGGCTCAATAATCACCTCTGCATAAGAAGACCTAAGTTCAGTACTTTGGTCTGGATCTAACAGCTCTGGTGCTATGTATTGAAGTCCTGCTTGTGCAAGCTCTTCAACCATCCATTGCTCTATATCATCTTCAAATATGCGGGTCATACATGTACTCTTACTTGTCCAGACATTAGCTTAGGTAACAACACGTCTCTTAGGTTTATAAGATTGGTGAGTTCATTTACATTACTATTAATCTTCAAAGAAATACTCTCAGAAATAGTATTGAACTCCCTCATTATATCTTCAGCAGGCATTTTTAATTGGGTGGAGGATATTTCTCCTAAACTTAGGTTTGGTTGAACTGCGTGAACAATTTTGGATTCTAAAACTTCAGTGATAATGTCCGACTTCATTAGATACTTTAGGAAAAGATTACTAATTTTTTCTGTGTCTGGTTTCAAGATAGCAACCGCTTGATTGGTATTTGCTGGAAGTATACCCTTGGTAACTATTGCAGTTCTTCCAATAGTTCCAGCAATGGTGTATAACACATCTCCTTCTTCAAGTTGTGAGCGCAAAAGTAAATTGTGGGTATCTTGATCTATAAAGGCAAATTTACTTTTGATGAATCCTCCGTGATCTTCAATGGATTCTGCTTTGATAAAATTTACACCTGAATCTTTAAAGCTTTTACCTAGTGTTGTTGGTGTTGTACCTTTTGTAATTCTTTTACATAGACTTCCTATTGTTACCTCCTCCCAATCCTCTTTAGCACCCTCCACAAACCACTTCCTAAACAAGGTCTCAGCCATCTCCTCCAAGGTCTTGTTGTTGCGGTGTAAGAGGTCTATCTTATCATCTATACTGGATAGTACTTCTGCTATAGTTTGTTGTTCTGGTAGAGGGGGTAGAAATAAATCAAGGTCTTTTATATTATCAAAAGTAATTTGAGGAAATGATCCAGATCTATCTTCAGCTGCGGATTGCAAGGAGTTTAGAGTTTCATAGGATGTTAAATACTGTCCTAAGTACTTATTATTGATATTTCCTTTTGCACGTAGAACCATTAATTTGGTTGAGACCACATAGTTTTCCGTATCAAAATCTATAAAAGCATACCTCTTATTTGCTGGTCTTATCTCACTAAATAATATATCACCATTTTGAATACTTTTTTTTGCTTGTCCAGGAAGTGAATCAGGATAACTCAGATTCTTGTGAAGTATCTTTCCTTCTAGAATATCCGAGGTGTTAAGAAATACTACTGGAGCATTGCTGAATTTGTATGTCTTTGAGATTGAGTCAACATAATCCTTTAGTTTAACCATCTTCCACTCACTCATCCCCAACCTCCTTTAAACTTGCTAGGTTTAAACGTATCCTCTCATTCAAAGTAACTTCTTCCTGCATCTGTCTCTCTAACTCAGCTTGAAGCGTTGCAAACTTCTCAGTGAAGTTGAAATCATCTTCTTCATCTGGTAACCCAATGTATCTACCCGGGGTTAACACATAATCCATTGCTGCGACCTCTGTGATAGTAACAGATTTGCAGAACCCAGGAATATCTTGGTATGCATCTCTGCTGTTTAACCAATGGTGATAGGTCTCAGATACTTGTGCTATGTCTTCATCTGTGAACTCACGCATTCTTCTGTTTACTAGGTGCCCTTGGTTACGTGCATCAATAAATAACACTTCACCCTTTCTCAATCTGTTCTTGTCTCTATTCAAGAACCACAAACAAGCAGGGATCTGGGTGTTCAGAAACAACTTGGTAGGAAGGTTAACAATACAATCTACTACACCGTCTTCAAGCATGGCCTTTCTGATCTCATACTCACCAGATTGCTTGGTGGTTAATGCGCCTTTACTAAGAACTACACCTGCTTTACCCTTTGGTGTAAGGTGGTGGATCATATGTTGTAACCATCCATAGTTGGCATTGCCTAACGGAGGTGCACCATACTTCCATCTACCGTCATTACGCAACAACTCACCACTCCAATCACTAACATTGAACGGTGGGTTGGCTATAATGTAATCTGCTTTCAAATCGGGTAAAGCATCTTTCAAGAAGCTTCCTTCACTGTTCCATTTCACTTGCTCTGGATCAATACCTCTGATAGCAAGGTTCATTACTGCTAAGCGCCAAGTGGTTTGGTTACTCTCTTGCCCATATATAGTAAGGTCATCAATTCTTCCTTGATGCTGCTGCACGAACTTCTCACTCATAACAAACATACCACCGCTACCACAACAAGGATCATAGATCTTTCCTTTGGTGGGTTGAAGCATCTCAATTAGAAGTTGTACTACAGATCTTGGCGTATAGAACTGACCACCCTTTCTACCTTCTGCTAATGCAAACTGACCAAGGAAATACTCATACACAACACCCAGCATGTCTTTCATCTTAGCAGCTTGTGTACCTAGGTTAATGTTGTTAATGAGGTCTACTAGATCACCCAGCACCATCTTGTCTAACTGCGGTCTTGCAAACTGTTTAGGAAGTACACCGCGAAGCTTTGGGTTGTCCTTCTCAATAAGATCCATTGCGGTATCAATGTCTTCTCCAATGGTTGGAAGCTTTGCTCTGCTCACTAGGTAAGACCATCTAGCATTTACAGGAACAAAGAAGACATACTCAGAACTGTATACCAGCTTGTCTTCAGGATCATCATAGGCATAGTCACCCTCTTTGTTTACAATCTTGCTATGCAGTTCTTCAAAGGCATCGGAAACATACTTCAGAAACAACAGTCCCAACACATAGTGCTTGTACTCTGCAGCATCTATGTTCTTTCTCATCTTATCTGCAGCTGCCCATAGCATTTGCTCAAAGGGTTTCTCTTCTGCAGTTTTCTCTTTCTTGGTTTTAGCCATGTTGTTTATACCAGTGGTATTTATACTTATGTTATCTCTTTTGCCTGCATAACCATGCTGTCAGTCTTAATTGACTTAAAGTAATGCATCATTACAAATATAGGCATATGCCCGCACGCGATTAAAGTACAGTGCGGCTAACACTTGCAGTGGATTGTTGATAAGTATTGCGGCCTCTATTTCAGTATTCCTTTCTTATTTTTGCACTAAAGTTTTACATTAGATAAAAAAATATTTAAATGGAACAACAGCAAGTTAATCCAGAAAGAATCAAAAAGGTTGGAAGATCTTTAATTGCGTTTTTTCTTTTATCTGTGGCATATTCATATGGAGTCATCTCAATAAGTAGTCAGAAAATGGACTATCGCACATTACTTGATTACCAATATATCCTTGGTGGATTGATAGGTGCACCTGCACTCCTGTTTTTCATCCGTATTTGTTATAACCTAATTCGTTGCACAGAAAAGTAATATGAAAACTAAACTACTACTTTTCTCAGCAATGGCATTCATCATGCTTTGCTTTAACGGTTGCACTAATCAGTTTCAGCCAAAGCCATTGGTCATTAAGGTTACATTAGCTAATCCAATACATAGTTGTTCTGCATCAGGTTCTCAGATTACAGAGAATATTCTTGAAGTTCAAACTGGCTATGGCTTGCAAGAGTTAAACGGTTTGTTTCTGAATCAAGTTGGTCAAGATGAGATAGTGTTTAACACAGTTGCATCAAGCACGAATGCACTGGTAGTTGTGATCAACTATTTAGATTTTCTGAATGCTAATCCGGATGTTTATTATTGTAATACCGTTACCACTCAGATTACTTTTGATAGTGAGATAGTGTATGAGGAAAGTAGGCAAATGGGAAGTGAAGATGGTACTTGTGGTGATGGCTTTGAATGGAATATTAATATCACCTTACCATAACCCCAGCAGCCAATCACTACTGGGGGTTTAGCTATGTATTAAGATTCAAGAAGCTCATTGTTAATTGAGTTAACATAAGCGATCACTGCGCTAGAAGGGGCATACCTCTTCATTCACACGCTCATATATAGCTAAAGTCATCTTGTCTAACAGTTGTTGGTCAAACTGCTCCAAGTAAATACCGGTAACCTTGTTCCCGTATTCATGTCCTAATGCTTCAGCTATAAGATCTTTACTGTATCCCATTTGCTTGGCAATGTTTGCGAATGTGTACCGGAACACATAAGAGGTTATCTCTTCTGAAGCACCAATGCGCAACCCCAACTTCTTCAGGTGCTTGTTAATAATCTTGCTTCGCTGGTGATAGATCTTCACCAACCGCGCTTCATTCTGTAGATCTTGTTTGCTTACTAGTGATAGTAAAGTATGCCCATCTGTGAACTGGTTGAAGATCCACTCAGCTTCAGCCATCAGGAGAATGCTATACATTTTACCAGTCTTTGCTCTGCGGTAAATTATTCTACCGTTCTTAATGTTAGCAGGGGTAAGGTTAATGAGATCGCGCACATTGATACCACGCAACATAAACAACAGTTTGCCAATGCACCAGAACTTGTAGATGTGCTCCGTACGTGGAATGTCCAACTCAAAGAATTTCTTCACTTCACTCATGGTAAGCACACGGGGAACGGTCTTCTCCTTGCGTATGGTAAAGCTTCTAAATGGATACCAAGCATAATCTACCAGCTCTTGCTTAATAGCCTTGTTGCAGATGGCTTTGAAGGTGCGCATGTACACACTAATGCTGTTGATCTTCATACCACGCTGGGCTAACTTGGTCTCCAAAGCATAGAGGTCACGCGAAGTGAACTGTGAGAAGGGCACATGCATATTCATCTCTTGCTTCAAGATGTTGTAGGTCATGCGGTACACTTGTGCACCACCCAACCTTTTGCATTGTTGTAACCGTTCTATCTCCTCCAACCAGAAGGCATCTATGGTATACTCAGTAGCGCTTTTCTTGGTAAGCATGTTTCTTAATGCTGCTGGTGAGGCATTGTTCTTCTGCTCCAGAGTGAGTTCTCTCAAACGCTTCTCATAGGTTCTTCTCTGTTGTTGAAGTTGATCATCTAGATTGTCATCGTCTAGCACAACTTCGCGCACAGGATCAAAAGAGGAGGGAAGAACAGAAGCACCCGTGCCAATGTCACAGTACTTTCTTTGGTTGTTGATTCTAAACTTGATGGGGTGGGTTCCATCTTTACCAGTTCTTCTGGTGTCCAAGATTAATTTAATTGTTGCCACTTGTTTTGGGGTGTTGTGACAACGCTTTAGCATTTGTGTGCAAGCATTTGTGCAAGCATGTGCAAGCAAACAGGTGTTTTTTACCGTTTCAGCAACAGAGTAGGGTGAGGTCCTAAAAAGCAAAAACCCCAGTAACCATAAGGTTTCTGAGGTAGTTATGCTAGTGATCCCGAAGGGATTCGAACCCCTGGCCGTCTGCTTAGAAGGCAGATGCTCTATCCAACTGAGCTACGAGATCATTCATCTGTAAAAAAAAGAAAGACAACCGAGTTGTCTTTTCTTTGTCGGGGTGGCAGGATTCGAACCTACGACCTCCTGCTCCCAAAGCAGGCGCGATACCGGGCTACGCTACACCCCGAAATGCTCTTTAGC
>Ga0164294_10001657_pt1 | contig 20518 bp, 19 predicted proteins | sample GEODES005metaG_FD_111479 | JGI IMG/M metagenome (GOLD analysis project Ga0164294, IMG submission 111479) | Oligotrophic lake water microbial communities from Sparkling Lake, Wisconsin, USA - GEODES005 metaG | ecosystem: Environmental > Aquatic > Freshwater > Lake | place: USA: Sparkling Lake...
CTTTGGACTTTTTCATGCCCTTGACAATGTGCTCGCGCTTGTCCTTTTGAGCATCAGACATGTGCTTTTCCATCATCTTGGCTTCAGCGATATACTCGCTTACTGTTTGGCGGCCTTCTGTGACTGTCTTCTTGCTGCCAGGTGGACGACCACGCTTTTTACCACTAGCAGTTACAGCAGGCTTTTTCTCTGCTTTTTCTGCGGCATCGCCTTTCTCACGGATGCTGCTAACCGTCCAACCTTGACTCTTGTGATCACGAGCAACACGTGAACGGACTTCGCTTTCGCTTTCGCCTTCGTCGGCCATTACAGTAACGCCCTTGCTACCACCTTTGGCATTGGCAAGTTTGACAAAGTACTGTTTGCGAGTTGTAGCATCCGACTTGTTCTTTTTAGCATCAGCTTTAACACCAGACTTAGCAAAAGCTGCTTCGTTTAGTGTTCTTTTTGTTGTTGGCTTTTCAACAGCGTCAAGTTGCTCGAGAATTTTTTTAAAGTCCATTTTATTATTTTCCTTTACGTTGGGCGTATGGGTCAGGGATCTTGTTTTGATGACTACCTACAGCACTCATTTTGCCTGTAGGATCATCATTTAATGTTTTTGCTCGAGCAGTCTTATCGCCAGCAAATTCGTACTCTCTACTTTTGTGATCTTGCATAACCTTGTCAATTGCCTTTTGGCCAACAAGATCCTGATGATCGCTGTCCTCATAGTCTTGAGTTAATATAGCTTCCTTAGCAGACTCGCCGGGATCAACGGTCTGTTGATTTTCAAATTCTAATTCTTGAGCAGCAGTTCTAACAATGATGTTGCTTTCGTGAAAGTTGCATCGGTTAGCAATCAGTGCGCGGATTTGATCCGGCGTACTAGGATATTTTGTAGCTATAGTAATTAGTTGAATCTGTGTAGCAGAATTAGGAAAATCTGCACTCGTTTGGTAAGGCAAACTTTTAGGTTTGCTGATTTCTACAGGTTCAAAACTGGCAACAGCTTGCTCAACACGGTCCATATCTAAATCATCGCTGTCGCAGGCCAGCTTGACTTTGAACTCGTATGTTTTTTGACTTTCGACGATGAATTGCTTTAGTGATTTCATGGGTGTATTATTTGTATAAGATTATTTATCCGTTTTGGCATTTTTATTTTCTTGTGCTAATAACTTGAGTATTTCATTTCGATCTAGCACAGCTCCAACGCCAGGTATCGCACCTGCAGTTTGTGACTTTTGTTGTTCTTTTCTTTCAACTTGATCTAGTCTAGCTTTCTTTAGTTGTAGATCAATCATGCGTAGCTTTTTATCTAGTTTAGCTGTTTTAGCAGTGATAGCATGTCCAATCATAGTAGCAGCAGTTTGAAATATAGGGCCACTGAACCTTGGTTCTACATTTAACGCCAAGTCCATCATTTGATCGTATCCATCACGAGCAGTTTGTGCTAAACTATCTAGTTCTTGATCAGCGGTGTCGAGATCACGCACTGTGGGCAGGGCCAAATCTACACGCTCAATAATATTGTCAATTTCCTCTAGCGTAGCTGGGGCAAGGAAATCATCCTCTACAGGATTCTCCGCCAAGTCTTGATCAGCAAGATTAAACAGTTCAACTAGTTTCTTTGTCATACGTTTATTTAACGGTTATCGACCAGTTGCAAAAAGTTGTTGTTCAGTAACCAGTCTAAAAACTAAATTGTTGTTGGCACAAAATGCTTGTGCCGCTGTCCATTTGGCCATGTTAATGGCCAACATGACCTTATCTCTAGGACTGCGAGCACGTTCCATTACTGCTTCTTTTAAGGGTTTGATTTCAATCACTTCGGTATGCGGGCGTCCGTTGCGATCTACATATGACACAATAAAGTCAGGAACATAAATGGTGTTTTTCTTGGTGATGGGATTGTAGTATGGTATACGTAGTACTTCACTACCCCAATTGACAACACTGGGATTGTTGTCACAAAAATTCATAAACACCTGCTCCCAACTGCTTCTATATTTGATTGAGCCTTTTCCAATGACCTTGCTGGGATTTTTAGGAACAAATATGCCCTTGCTAGTAGCCATGCTATTTAAAAAATTATTTGTCTAGCAATGTATTTGTTTGGTACTTTGTATATTTTTGTTCCTAACAGCGATGTGCCAGTCCTGGCACTGTTAAGCAAAAATAATATGACGCTGGTTTGCTCAATCTCGGGCATCAATTTTAATTGCTCTAGTGTTGATATAACATCTCGAGCTTGAAACGTGCAAGAATCAATAAACGCTGCTGCTAAATTTTCAGCTGCAGGACGGCCATAGGCTTGTAATTCAAAATAACTAATTACTGCATCGTACACATCGTCTGAAATAAATGTTTCAGGGAGATACTGATTCTCAAAATAATTTTGAGTAGTTTCGTCGGCGGTTTGATCTTGGACTATGAGATTACTTGACACTATTGATCCTGCTATTACTTGATTGGGCTAGGGAAAATAGAGTTACTTAGCCCAGACGCCCCTTGACTAATGGTATTTTGCAGTGCCGGCTGTAAAATTTTATTCACCGTAGAATTGCCAATTTTAACGTTCCTTAGTCGATTTTGAGCTTTGATAATAGAAGAATTAACAATACCCTGCCCAGCTCGTAATATACTAGCCCGTAAGCGACTACCCAATGTTGATTGCTGCGGAGTTCTAGGTTTAGTCCCATCAAATCTTTTAAAAGGATCAAGCTCAAATTGTTGAGCCTGATCAAAAGTATTAAGTCTTGGGTCACGTGTGGGATAGTCTAGTCCATCTGATCTTGCTATCCCTTTGGTCCTAACATAATCTTGAGTTAACAAGCTGGTTGTTTTATCATAATGTATGCCCCCAAATCCAGGAACAGTTGTGGTGTCAGTTTCCATATCTGCAATAAGTCCGTCTGCATAACGAACATATTCGTATCGTAACGACATGCTATGCCCAATGAATTCATTTTGCCCTGCAGTATGAATACCATGATTCCAAGAGTCAATAATAGGATTAACCAGTGTATACAAGCTGTATCGACCCATACTTAAACTGTAAATTTTTACCGCAGTTAAATAGCTAACTTGACCTCTGGGCGCGTAACCCCAAAATGGGCTTTTAAATGCATATCTATTTTTACTCATTGCTGCAGCATCAGCTTGATCATTATAGGAATCACTATAATGATAGGTCATGTAGTCTTCCCAGAAATTCCTAACTACGTTAGCACTGTCGTCGTGGAAGTCAATTTTTACCGTATTATATTTAATACCGGTTTGAACATTGATGTGTTGGTTGTATGCGTTTAAGTCTTTGGTTTCTATATCAAATTTTGGTAACTCGACACTTTTGGCCAACATCCCCACTTCCCTAATCGCATCACCGGTGGGTTTATACATGGCTTTATCGTTTTCTGAATTAATTTCAAAAAACACATGATAAAGAAAACTATATTTGGGGCTGAGTCGATTTTGATTCGCCCCAAATAAACGCTGTCCATGAAAAAAATCTTTGACTTTTTTATCAGGATAATTACTAGGAAAACTTGGCATTCAGAACCTATTAGGTAACAGTTGACCCTAGTGCAAATCTTGCAAACGCTTGACCAACACCGCTGTCCACTGGAGTCTGTACCGCATTATCGAATTGAATAGTTAAGGCGATTTGAACAGGATCACTGCTGGCGTAGTTGATTTCGCCATAATTAACCTGACTTAAGAAGCAACCATACAGCTCCCATGTTTCAAGAATCGCCGGAGATGCTGTTCCGTTCCCACCATCAGTAATTTCGCAACGTGTAATGAACTTGTAGTCAATGCCAGAAATAGCACTGGCCTGCTCTAGGAAGTCAAATTGCTTTTGAATTTGTTCGCCAACCAATTTAGAAACGTTGCCTAGTGCATCATCACGAATATTAACAGTGGTAGTTTCCCAACTAGGTTTACCTGCATAACGTATTTGACTGTTGTAAACTTCAATTGTTTGAGGATTAAAATTAACACTTGGACGGGCAAAATCCACAACCTGTTTGGTTAATTCAGTAACAGTGGTGCCAAGACCAAAATTTTCAAAACTAACACGAAAACGATATTTGAGCTTGGGCATTAACAAGCCTTGACTGCTGGCGCTTTGTCCCCCGCCAGCTAGTGGTACCGTAAATTTTTGTAATGATGCAATCGACATGTTTTATCTCCTAACCCGTTAAATTAAAAATTGCTAGTAATACCACCAGTGTTCTTGATACGCAGTGGAATGTAAATAAATTCTACTGCTTTGACTGGCTCAATAGCAATATCAAGATACAACTCGTTACGATCAATACGAACCGGCGTGTTATTGGATGTATCACAAACAACTAAGAAGTCATATAGTGCACGTTTGGCTGTTAAGTCGTTAAGCAATTGCTCAACTGACTGTTTAAGTTGATCGCGAGTTATTTTATCATTGGGCTCAAAAATGTAAGGTCTTGCCAATTGATCAACTCGAGCACGAATATATGCAACTAATCTTGACACATTGATTCTGTCAAATGCTGACGTTGTTGCACTACGAGTTTTTTGCCCATATACAGTAATGCCAGTACCTGACAAAAAGGTAATTGGATTAATTTTAGTTTCGTACAGTGTATCACGCATGCCTGTACTCATACCAAATGTAGTAAATTCGCCAGTAGTAGAATTTACATATCCTAGTCCTGACGCATTATCCACTAGACCGCGTTGTGTTCCAGCTGGAGCAAACCACGGATAGCTCATAGCATCACTGTGAACAATAGTGCGTAGTGCCATATGGCTTGGCGGAACAGCAATAGTGTTTCCACTGAGATCGTTAAACAAGCCCGAAGGATAGTAAACAGCCAAATAGTTGTCTGATACTGTAATAGCTTCATCAAACGCTGTTCCCTTGGATTTGCCTTCACTCCAACTTACTAGTTCAGTGCCTACTGGCGCTAAACGCATTGGAGTATCACCAACCACAAACGCGGTGTTTTTGCGATCATTGTTCAGTGAAACCATATTGGGAATCAATTCTGGATATCCTGGGCAAGCAATCAGTGTAAACTCACGCTGCTCTTCACGAATCTCAGTACTGGTGTCGATAGCAGCCTTTAGTGCTTCAACAACTACTGCACGAACAGCACGATGACCCATATATGGGCTACCGTCAATTCTGTTACCTGCGGCGTTAACCCATGTGTTGCTTGCTAGTTTATCCCAACTGGAATTACCTGGCGGAATCGGATTTAACCCTGTTCCAGCATATGAAATAGCAGACTTGGCTCGATAAATTGTGCCATCAGTATACACTACTCGATCGCCTGCAGCATATGCGGTTGTTGCACTCCAAATGTCAAAAGCAAAATCAACAGAATTAAAATAATTTCGACGATACTGTTTTACAGCATATCCGCTTCTACGTGTGTTAAACAACAATGTACCGCGTGGATAAGCCGACGAATCTGGAGCGTCAGGATCTAAATAACTGCTGGACAACAATGTTTTTGTTGATACTAAGGTGCCAGACACTGTGTCAGTCGTTCCATCTGTATCCCAACGAGCATCAGCAAATACGATTCCAGACTCGCTGGTTTGGTCGCTGTTGTCAATTTGTACCCAACGATTAACACCTTTAACTGCTTCCCAACGATGAATTTTAGGATAGTTTTCTAAATCACTAGTATCTAGCCACAAATCTCCCAATTTTACCGGAGTAAAGCCGTCACTTTGATAAATGGGCTTGGATGCAGAAATAATAACACCATTAGGATCAGTGTCTAGCTGTAATTTGTAACCACGAGCGTCACTGGCTACGGTTTTGTAGCCTTTCCAGGCATTTTTCCCAGGTGACCCATCATGAATCATAATATCAACTTCACTGATGGTGCTATGATACCAAAGTGTCCCATCTTCGGGATCCAAACTAGGCCGACTTTCTTTTACAACTAGATTTTTTAAATCAGCTAGCGCAGACCAATTACTAGCTATTAGCGTACCGCCAGGGCTAGCTCTAAACGGGCTCGGTGTTGACGCAGTTGACGCAGCGATGCCTAATGCAGATAGCGTAGGTAATAATGTATCATCTTTAAGTACAATAACACCACCTAGACTGTGTGTTAAGCTCAATGTGCCTGCGACAGTTTTTGTAGCTAATAAGTTACTAATTCCAGCTGCGTTGATTTGTTCTATTACTTTTTCAATAGTATTGTTTGGCGATGCTGCTATTGTAATAGTAACCGCGGTAGTCGGCACTAATGCTGAGGTCCCAGCATCGCTAACTTGAATAGTAAATTTCCTGCCAGGGACTAATGTGCTCAATGATGCTCCAATTGCCACTGTAGGCCAACTGGCATTTCTACGATAGAATTTAAACTTCAATGTACCATCGTTATCAATATTGTATTGAGTATAAATTGCGCCTTTTGCAATTAATTTTCCGCCACTAGTGTCTAAACCAGCAATAGCATTGTGATCGTTAGCATACAAAGGTGTTGAAATTTGATTAAACAAATTTAACGAAAGATTATATTGACTTAGTACCAAGTTAGCGCCAAGATTAACAGCATTGGTTTTGACCCAAATACTACCACTGGGGCGAGGAGCAGTGTCACTAGATCTCCATTCTGGAACACTGGTGTGTCCAGAAAACTGTGTTGTTGGACGTAGATATGTGCCAGCAACTAATCCAATATTACCCAAACCAATTGAGCTGGTGCCGATAACCAACTTACCATCAGGGGTTATAGTGCTCGGTGCTGCTGTAGTAGTAGTAGTTGTGGTTGCGGCTGTAGTTGTTGTGGTTGCGGCTGTAGTTGTAGTGGTTGTTGTAGTTGTGCCACTCCCTGAATTAGCAGCACTGGTGACGTAAATTTCCAAATAACCGTTTACCGCGTCTGCACTTACTCCTGTAATACCAGCAGTTCTAATTGCAGCAGCTAAATCTGCAATTGTATTTGTGGGTGCAGAAACAGTTACAATTGTGCCGTTGAGTGTAATATTTCCTGCAGGTAAGGTAGGATTAAACACCGTGCCAACCACAGTTGGCACAGCAGCACACCATGAATTAGCCCCGTCGGATCCTACAACGACCCAGGTGCTACTACGTGTTTTATAATATACCACTGGGTCATATGTAGTAGTAGCAACAACCACGTAATCACCAGGTGCACCGTATGTGCTAACAGGTGCCGCAGTGCTTGATTCTGTAATTACTGCGGGAGATACCGATGCAAAACTTTGCGTGCCAGCATTCCAGGCAAAAATCCCCCAACTGGTAGATGCAGTGTCTAACCAATAAATCCCATCAGCAGGGTTTCCAACTGGACGGACAGCAGTGCCTTTTAGTTGTTTTAGATCAACACCGGCTCGTACAGTCAATACCCGATTGCTTATTCCCAATAGGCTGTATGCAGCCATTAGTCCATATTCGTTACGCTCACCACCATGAATTGGTGTGCCAGAACTGGTTTGCTCAAAATAAGGAGCGCCATACAGTGTAGCCAGTTCACGTTGACTAGCAACAATGGCCAATTTGCCTGCGTTAGTTTTAGTAGTACCAGCAGCAATACCAGTATTACTGATATCGCTTTTGTCCTGCTCGGTAGCCATGACAATCAATGGTACCGTGCCAATTGCGGCCGACGCATAGGCGCTTTCGTTAAAAACCTGAATCTCTACCCCTGGGCTAATTAGTGCCATTTTGTAAATCCTTATTTGAAAAGTATTTTAAATATTTATGGACAAATATTAAAATCGCCCGTTTAGTGGACCTTTTTGTGAGCCTTTGCCTATAAATACTTAACAAGTAAAGGACCTTTTCCTAATGACAACAAAGCCGTTGTGTCAAGAGTGCGGAGCGAAGCCTGCTCAGGTCAATTATAACAAAAATGGCCGTACCTATTATAGGTCAAAATGTCATGGGTGCAGTCATGGCCGTAAAAAATCTACCGATTTAGTACTAGGGTATAGGAAAAAACCTCAATGCGAACGCTGCGGGTTTAAACCCAAAGTGCCCGAGCAATTGCGGTTACACCATGCTGATCACAATCAGCAAAATAATAATTTTAAAAATTTAAGAACAGTGTGTTGTAACTGTGCCACAGAACTAGATACTCTCAAATTACCGTGGACTACAGGCGATCTACTTCCAGACTTTTAATTGCTCTTCGACACGATCATAGAGATCATTGATTGTGCCACTGTTGACAATTTCAGCATCAAATTGTTCTTGCACCCAGGCATATTCACTTTCATGAACTGCGGGATAAAGATCCTGCATACCTTGCTTGAGAGCATATAACGGAAATCCTCGAGCCACATCATACCAATCGGGTTTTTGTACCGGGCTGATTAATAAGAATTTAGCACCTAAACTGCGTAGTGCAGACATTTCGTTAGGAAATCGTACATCTGTTACAACAACACTGTATCCGTGTTCTTGTAAGTCTGCAATTTTACTTTCTACACACAGAATCCAAATTGAATCATTAAAGTGCTGTCTAAACACATCTGTGCCAATATGCTGTAGGGCATAACGCGGAGTAAAGTTTTTGATACCTAACCGCCGACTCCACCACTGGTCTATGGTTTCCCTAAAAATACGAGATTCGTCAGTGTCACCCTCTAGTAAGTGCCTCGGCCATCTAAAGATATTACCAACGGTATCTTTTAGAGCATCAGCAAATGCCAGTTGGGTAAAACCGTGTGATCGTTTTAAGTAGTGGGCTGCAGTGTTTTTGCCCGAGCCGATAAGGCCAGAAAGTCCAATAATCAATTAATCCTCTATACGATAATCAGTAGTGTTAGTAGCTTCACCGTCGAATCTTGCCCATTTGCCTATAGGGCAAGCAGCATAGGTCACTGTAACTTTGGCAGGCATAAAACACCCGCATTTCTTACACAGTTTAACGGCATTGTTGAATTCATCGCAACTTTTGCAAATTGCATAACGTTCGTGAGCAGTAACCAGTGGTACAAACATAATAACAGTTAACCTATGACTAGTCCCATAGGCTGACTTCCATCTACGTATTTTTTGAGTTCTTCCTCAAGTCGTTCCATTTCTTCTTTGGCTTCTGCTTTAAGAGCAGCACCATTTAGCTGTGTCCCGCCGCCCGGTCCAGCAATAGTTCCAAACTTTTCTCTTGCTTGACCAATGATGTCCTTAGCAACTGCTAGTGAGTAGTCTTGAATCCAAGGCTGAATTAGGTAATCACTCAACAGTGTAATGTCGGGCTTGTAGTTAAAAGTCCAAAGAATAACTTCTTCTCCGCCAGCTGGAAATTTTCTAACCAATGATACGGTTTTAGTAACTTGATTCCATGTGAAATTAATAAATCCACCAAACATACGCATAGACAGTTCTTGGTACTGTGTAAAAATGTCATAACTGGCCAACCCCCCGACACGCCCTGCCACCAACATGTAAGTATTCATATAACCACTAGCAAATGGTTCAAATTGGCTAGCACTTGTTCCAGTCACTGATCCAATACCACGTCTAAGCACTTGTTTGACTGTGATCACTTCTTGTGGTAGAACATAGTCGCTTTGTTCCTTGTTGATGGCCAACACAAGATAACTTTCCTCCACACTGTTTTGTGCACGTTGGCGATAACGCTGTAGTGCACGATTAATAGCGGTGTCCACGTGTTTTTTGTCTAGCTCAACGTCAACAATACCCGAACCCAGTCGGTCAAACACATAGTCGGCGATATTATCCCGTAATTTATCAGCTGCGGAACTCATGTAGATTATCCTTTTGGATATTTACCGTATCACAACACTTTAAGCAACACAGTATCTTCGTTGAGCCTACCTGTCAACTTGGACTCTGTGGACTTGATTGTGCTTAAAAACTTTTTAAGAGCTGGCTTGGTGGCTTTGAAAAAGTCTCTCAACGCATCTGCAGGTTTACGTACAGTTTTGTTGACGCTAGCAGCTTCATCAAAACCCACTATGCTAGTGCCTTTGATCGACAGTGGCCCTTGTAGGGAATCAGCTACGTAAACACCCAATTTACGAGTACGGGTGTTAAACACCCACAACTGGCCGGCACCCACAATGTCGGCTGGGTTGATTGATGTCAGTTTAAGAGTCGCATCCTGCTTCATGTACTTGACACGGGCAACTAATTTTTCTTTGCTGGGCGCACGTTTAACACGCGGCTTGCGAACCACTGTTTTGTGTTGCTGGTATTTTTCAATGTCGGCGAACAAGGCTGTGTAAAATGCAATGTAGCGTTTGAAACGCACCTTGGTCCATTTGCGATAGCCTTCTTTGAGCTGTTCGTCCTCGCCTGAGGCTGCCGCAGAGATTTCTTCAAAATGTGGCTGGAAGAACTTGCTGACAGCAACCACAGCACCTTGCGTTGCAGTCTTTTCATGAAAGTAACCATAAGCGTCAAATGTCACTGCATCCGACTCCAATTGGTCTTCAAAAGTTTCAATGTGTGCAATGTGCCCTTCAGCAATTTCTCGCAAGCGATCTTGAATTGTAGGCTGTTTTGCCGCTGCCTTGGGCTTTTCTTTTTCAGTCTCAGCAGGGGCAGTACCCAATGCCGCACGATTAACAATGCTCAGCACAGTATTTTTAATGTGATCGCGAAACCGATCACGCATGGGCATGCCCTTCCTATGGGCCCGAACCAAGGCCGCTACAGTAATCGGCGTCAAACTGTCGGGCGATTTCAAATAGGCACGTAGGGTATCCGCATCAACTAAGTTGCTGGCTGCTAACCAACTGTTGAATTCGGGACGCAGTTCACGGTTACTGTAAAAGTAATTATAATAGCGGAAACTGTTACGAAGTCGTACGTCAAACTCAGCATCGGTCAGTTCCATTGCTGCCGCAGTGTCCCAAGTCGGTTCAGGTCCAAAATACTTTTCATCAAGGAATAGTGGATTACGTGGCGCACGGGTCTTTGTACGAGCAGACTTTTCAACTTTGATACGAGCCACAGCAACCTCCAAATTGTCAACTTCCAAACAGTATAGCAGTATTTAATTGGTGTGTCAACCAGTGTTGGCAAACCATAAATATTCAAAAGGATCAGTATGCCTAGACTGTCTATGTGGAAAAACGGTAAACATTCCAATGATTACCGTTTTTTTGATCGAATCATTAACGAGCAGTTCACCGTTGGTGGAACGGGCATCAATGTCCATTTGTATCTTGGGCCTGCTAAACAGACCGACAGCACAGATTCAACAGTTCCCGATTATGTCAATCCCACAGCCAAAAATATCCAAGACCTACTGTTTTTAGAAAATCGAGATCGAACCTACAGCACTGATGTGTATAATTTACGTGGCCACTATCAAGTCAGCGATAATGATTTTGATTTGAGCCAATTTGGGATACAACTGGCCAACGACACATTGTTTATTGTGTTTCATTTGAATACCATGGTAGAATATCTTGGGCGTAGATTAATGGTCGGCGATGTACTGGAATTGGAACATTTGAAAGATTATTACCCATTGGATCTAGACGCAGTGCCCGAAGCACTAAGAAAGTATTATGTTATCAAAGACGTTAGTCGCGGAGCCGAAGGATTTAGTCAAACTTGGTGGCCGCATCTGTGGCGAGTTAAATGCGAGCCCTTAGTGGATAGCCAAGAATACAAAGACATTATTAAAACTGGTGTTGGAATAAGTGCTATGTACGATGCGTTCATTGGGATTAACGATGCGATTATTGCACAATCAGAAAAAGACGTGCCCAAAAGCGGATACGACACTACCGAAATTTACACCGTACCAATTGATCCCAACGGCGACCCAGGTGTACCTAATAGTTTAACCGCAGATACTACAGTACCCAATAACGATTCCCTTTCGCTTCCCACAACTGACAGCCAGACACTTAGCCCAGACTCGTCCGTTACTGGATATCTAACTGGTGATGGACTAACACCTAATGGATTGCCAATTATTCAAGGAATCGAATTTCCCAATAATCCCCTGCTTGGAGATTACTGTTTGCGTGTAGACTATGTTCCCAACAGACTGTTTAGATGGGACGGCCGAGCCTGGCGCAAAATTGAAGACGCTGTTCGTACCAGTTACACCCCCGGAACTGCTAATCAAACCCTTAAGAGTGGATTCTTTAACAATAACAAATTGGTCACTAATGGTGATGGTACTATTATCAACAGTCGTCAAGGACTTAGTAAAGCCTTGCGTCCTAAGGAGGATTAACGCATGGCACAAACATTCTTTTACGATCAGCAAATACGCAGATTTATACTACAATTTATTCGCATAATGAGCAACTTTGAGGTAGAAACTGGATTAAATTCTGCCGGCAACAGTGCACTTATTCGCATACCTGTAGTGTATGGTGACCCTACACGGCAAGCAGCACAAATACTTGGCAACAACAGTGAAACTTCTTTACCGCCGGTGCCCATAATGGCCGCCATAGTCAGCGATTTAAAATACGATCGTCCACGAGTGCAGGAGCCCAACTTTGTAAGTACAATGACCATTAGGCAACGCAAAGTTGACCCCGAGACCGGACAATTACAAACTGTTAGGGGCAACAGTTTTAGTGTTGAACGCCTCATGCCTGTGCCCTATAAGTTAACAATTAAATTAGATATTTGGACCAGCAACACCGAACAAAAATTACAAATATTGGAACAAATACTGGCACTGTATAACCCAGCATTAGAAATACAAAATACCGACAACTATGTTGATTGGAGCAGTTTGAGTTACGTAGAGTTGATCGATACCACATGGAGTAGTAGGAGTATACCTACCAATACAGAAAATCCCATTGACATTGCCACGCTGACATTTGAAATTCCAATTTGGATATCTGCCCCTGCTAAAGTCAAAAAGATGGGCATTATTGAGCGTATCATTGCCAGTATCTACGATACTCAAGAAGATCTCGACGCTGCACTTAATGCTGGTAAATTGCTAAACGGCCAACGCCAATACATTACACCACTTAATTATTCAATAATACTGCTGTCTGGACGGGTACAGATTATTTCTATCCCCAATAGTACTATCCTAACTGATTCGGTAGTATCTGCTACCATTGGCAATGGTGGAGGAGAATTGCAAAATTGGCCCTCGGTAATCAATGTATTTGGACAATTACGCAACGGTCTTAGCGAACTGCATCTCAGTCATAATGACTCTAGACCAGACATTGTAGGTGTAATTTCAGAAAATCCTTTGGATCCTAAAGAGTTATTGTTCACTGTTGATGGCGACACTATACCAGTTAATACAATATTTCCAATCGACGCTATCATTAATCCAGAAAAATCATTCCCCGGAGGAAAGCTAGGCAGTCCGGCAGTCGGACAACGCTACTTATTGCTAAACGGAATTAACGGTGCATTGGCTTGGGGTGTGGGATTTTATGCTCAAGGTAATGACATTATCGAGTATGACGGAACTAATTGGACTGTGAGCTTTAATTCTGCCGCTGCAGCGGGCCCAGACTATGTTACCAATATCAATACCGGAATACAGTATAAATGGGCAGCAGGTACTTGGGTTAAAAGCTACGACGGCGAGTATCCAGCTGGACGCTGGCATTTGGTACTATAATGGAACTGGGATCCCTAACCGGTTGTGGAGCCTTAGTCCATGCAAAAACTACCGGGCGATATCTTTGGTTGCAACGAGCCAACAGCAGCTACAGTGGAACTTGGGGCATTGTGGGCGGTAAAGCCGAACATAATGAAAGTCCAATACAGGCACTGACCAGAGAATACCAAGAAGAATTGGGGATCGAATTCAATCCAGTAAGACTAGTGCCCATTGAACAGTACACTGCTGCAGATCGTCGGTTTGTGTACCATACTTTTTACATGCTGGTTGAGCATGAGTTCACACCCATACTAAATGACGAACATTCAGGTTACTGTTGGACCCAATTGAATTCACGCCCTACCCCGCTTCATCCAGGGGTCTGGCGTGTGTTTGAATATGCTGAAGTTAGAAACAAACTACAGCAACTGGAAATTCAACCAGCCCTTACAAAATAGTAATCACCATCAGGGCCGTTGTTGCTGAACAGCCCACGACATTCAAATCCTTTTGACGCCATATAGGCAATCACAGTGTCACGCAGTGGCGCGCCAGTGTTGTACTCAACTACTTGCAGTTCTAAAATCACATGGTTGCAACGGTTCAAACAATATTCAGCACCGCGCAGTATATCTAGTTCAGCACCCTGAACATCAATCTTGATGAGGTCAGGCAAGGGAAAATTGCCACTGAGTACAACTGAATCCAATGTTTCAGTGCGTAGTCGTCGACGATGACTCTCGTTAAAGTATTGTGGTACTTCAGGATTAACAGCTACATTTTCCAAGTAGTAGCTGTTACCACCGGGATGTACGTCATTTTGATAAAAGTCTACAACACGCTCACTGTCACTGAGTACACCAATGTGATATTTTAAATTTTGCTCTTGATACAAAAATTCCACACTGTCCATAGCATCAAAAACACAATACTCAGCTTGTGGCCAAACACGCCTAGCTTCATTGGTCCAGTGCAGTACACAAGCACCAATGTCGTATATGTAGCGTGGGTTGATTCCTGCATCACGTAGACGGATTAAAAAATCCACGTGTGATTGTGGCAGTAAACGTTGATTGCCTAATTCGCGTAGTCGTTGACTCCCAGTCTTTTCCAGCTTGGGTACAGTAACTGGTGCGGCCGAAATATTATCATCGATTACAAATTCACCCAAGCCAATGTGACGGCATTTGATGCTGGTGTCAGCCCAAATCTTAAATCCACATTCCCTAGCACGACGGCAGAAGAACACATCCTCGCTGATGGTATCGGCATGATCAATTGCACTGTGATATTTGAACTGCGGGTATCCAATGGTTTCAAACACCTGCCGCTTGACCAATATGCAGCCAAACCCGGCACCTGTAATTTCCACTAATCCACGATTTTTAAGGCGTGCATAGTCAATGTTAACAGCGCCACCTTGGCCATTGTCCTCGTATACTTCTACAATGTGCTGCCCAGGTTTGCGTTGAATGTACAGGCCAGATACCGCATCACGATCGTGAGCCAGCAGTTTGGCCAGTGTGTCGGGCGGAAACGCAATATCGCTGTCTACACTAAACAAGTAATCAAAGGGTGTATTGACAACCCAATGTGCAATAAGGTTTCGCACTTGGTCAATGTTGTATCCGTAGAAATATTGAAACGTTGCTGTATAGCCCTTGGGTATCTCCAAATCGTAGATACTTTTAAAAGTATCCACTTCAATATTCTTTGCTGTAGGAATGCCAATTAATATGCGTTTTGTTGCTGTCGGTAGCATAACCGGTGGTGGTGAATTATCTTGTGGTTTTGACGTCATATCAGCCTTGATTTTAGCATAAATTGTTCCTTCTCGCTCCAAAAAACCACCGGTAATTGCGGTATCGGATGTAGTGCTTGCAAACGGCGTAGAAAACAATAAATTGGTAATTAGATAGTTGGTTCGCCCTTGTGCCAACTGCCGGTCAAATATGTAGTTGTCGCCATAATAGATTTTGAGTTCCTCGGGAATAGCGGCCCAGTTACTTCGATGTAGGAACATAAGACATCCAAACCCGTATGTATGTTGCCCAGTCCAGGGAATGATGTCAATAGCACCGTCAGTTACCGGTGGATGGTCAAATATGGGATCTCCTGGACATAACCCAAACACTCCTGCCGCAGGTGTAATGAGATCTGCTAGCCGATCAAACAGCTTGAGGTCAAAACTCACATCATCGTTAACAATGCAAATACGACTGTACTGCGCTACTTCAACTCCTAGATTCCAAGCTGGATTAACGTAGATATTTTCTCCAGGAACAAAGCGTTTGATTTTGGGATGGTCTTGGAAATCATCAGGTTCAGCATCGTTATCATTGTCGATGATGATAATTTCGCCAACCAGTTCATATTCACACAGTTCAACTAGAAATTTAGTAAACTGTTGAGCAGCACGCCACATTGTGGGCACTACTACTGTGTAACGCGCGGGCTGCTTACGGGTCAGTATTTCATTGGCGTTTCGTGTTTGCTCCCCACCGTTGACTTTATAATCATTTATAGGGCTAGCATCGTTGTAAAGGTAAGCGATATTGGTCAAACAGCGTACTGCCTCAGGACGAGCTTGCTCGATTAAACTGTAAAACAAGCTGCCGTCGCCGCCTGCCCGATACCACTGCCCTGAACTGTCTTGAAAGTCGGTATCAGAAACTGACCGTATTAGTCGCTGTACAAAGGTTCGAAGATGCGTGTAAGGCATGTTCCAATTAAATCTGTGATCGCGATAAGTACCGTTTTGTTTTACAGATTCAGGATAAGGTTGACTGATTAATGGAATGTTGTCTACTACGCTCCAGCAACTGCCATAGGTAAATTCTGCACCTGTAGCATATTCAGCATTGTAGCGAGCAAATATGGTATTGTCGGCTGCTAGTGAGTCATCACCATCAACCAGCATGACAATGGCCTCAGGATTGTCTACTGCACGAATGGCGCGTACTTGGTTATACACTGCACCTTGGTTAATGCTGTTAACTACGTATTCAAAATGTGCTTCAATGTCTTGCGGCAGTGCTGCTAATGCACGTCGCACTGCGGTATCGCTAGCATCAGTGCTAGCATCATTGATTAGTACGCAGCGATAATTGTCATAGTCTTGTGCAGCAATACTAGCAACACACTGTTCGATGTAGTCAACTGCATTGTAAAATGGTACAACAACCACAATCTCGCGCTCAGTACCTACACGATGTGGTTCTATCTCTACACGATTATGTGTCCTGCGCCCCCATATTTCATGTACTGCGCGATTGATACGACTCACTGACCTATAAGCCGCACGTGGTAGATGCTCACTGAGTTGATGGTAAAAATGCTGACGCCACTGTTCTGCTACCGTATCCCAACTGGCCCAGGGCTTGACTGCATTGCAGTAGTATTGCCGTTGTTGATGTAAGTAAGTGTCGTGTGCTGCTCGCACAGTCATGGCTACAAAACGGTCAACTTGTTGATCCGTATTGATGTTGGGGTACAAACTGTTGGGTTCAATCGGATAGTCAATCTTGTAACAGGCCAAGTCTACAGCAGTTTCTTCCATAGCACCAAATCTGCAGGTCAACACTGGTGTGTTGTACAGCAGGCTTTCCAAAGTGCTGATGCCAAACGTTTCAGGAAAACTGGTAGGGTAAATCATAAAGTTGGCGTGTGCCAACAGTTGAGCAATTTCTGACTGTGGGATAACTCCAGTAAATTCAATATTGAGATCTTTGTATCGTGGATCTTCAACCATACCGCGCCAAGTCAGTTCCTGAGCATCAGGCGCTGCAGTAGCACCAAATCTGTAATACCCACCAATCACAACTAGTCTAGCCGCAGGCAATTGCTGCTTAACTCGAGGCCAAACACGATCCACTAAGGGAATCATGCCTTTGGTTACTGAAGCATTGTAAACATAGAGGTTAGGATCTTTGGCCGACAAGTCCACTTGATCAATATGGCTGCGAGCACCATTGCGTGTAACAAAGATCTTGTTCTTAAGAACTTCGTACATGCGTTTACTACCATGGTCGCATGTGGAGACATAACTGGTATGCCAATCGCTTAATGTGAATATATCGGTAATGCGATCAACTAGCGCCAATGGTTCAATAGCACGATCACCTAAACAAAATGTGTCGTGCATCCACAGTACTCGCATTGAGGCTTGGCTTAGGATACGATCATAAAGATTCATGCCCATGAATGGCAGTGCTCGACTGTCACCCAAATTGGGTAACTCGTGATCAGGTATAAATGGTATTACAGTACGTGAACTGATCACAATATCAAATCGATGATCCTGTGCTAGATCCTCTACGGGGCGGTACTGTACACGTTTATATACTCCGGGATTAGCCCCGTCAGTGTTGCAGCGATTAAACACAGTAACAGCAAAGCCTAGTTGGGCTAGGCTTTCACTCATGTAGGTTACTGCGCTTTCACTACCGCCTAGTCCTTGGCGGTAAACTGTAGTACCATCATAGGGCAAGCCTATGATGTCAATTATGGCAATGGTTATGGTCATGATTTAAATAAAATTATGTGTGTATTTAATGAGCAGTATTGTCCCAACGACATAATTTTATTGCAGTGTATCGGGTAATACACTGCACAGAGCAGTGTCTATTCTTAAAGAGGAGCGAACCCTGTATCCGCCCCGTCAAAATCCTCATCGCACACAATGTAGGTTTTATCGGTAACGATGGTTGCATGTGGGAAGTTGAACAATTCGCGTGTTTCTTCAGGTGTAATCAGTTGTTCGTTAACGTAAAACTTTTTGTTAGTTCCATAAAGCATTTGTAGTTCTTGATGAGTCATTTTTGTTTCCTTTTAAACATAATTGGTTCCGTTCCATATTGAACGGGTAACTCGTATATCAGTAAATCCACCATAGGTAGCATCACTATTGTTAAGGCTAGTGTCAACTGCAACGGTGTTACCGGTACCATAGTTGACATTATACAGCAAGGTTGCTCCATTGTAATGTTTTATGGTACCATCAGTTCCATACACTATATAGCACTTGGCACTGGGGCTCCACACTCCCGAATTTGACACAAGACTGCTATTATGGTACACTACATAATTGTTGCCCATATGTGGGTAAGCTGCATAGTCCAATGTATCATAACTGTTGTTGGATGCAGGATCCGTATTAAATCCAATCATTGCATAGCCCAGCGCGTTGTCGTAATAATTGGCCGCCTTGTAAAATTCTAATGTGCAAGGTGCGGTAAATGTGTTGGTAGTATAGGCGCTTGCATTCCACCCGGTGCCCGACGTTCTAACGAGACTAACACTGGTGCTGCCATTGTTAATCACAGTAATATCACTGGTCGCAACAAAATTCAATGGCAAGTAACTAACTCCGGTGGCCCCAAGTTTAAAAACAACCAACACTGACCCGGGACTGTTGGTGGTACCAGCACCCAACCGAAATCTATTGGTACTGTCGCCTGCGATGTTGAGATTACCGGTAAGCAGTGTACCTGTGCCGAATGAAGAATTGATGAATCCACTGCCGCCACCGCCACCGCCCATGGTATTGCTTTCGCTGTATCCACCAGCTGACCCGCCCCAGTATCCCCCACCACCAGCGCCACCATAACAGTTGGTACGGGGACTTCCTCCCAACAATGCTCCTTGATACCCTAGTGTGTTGGCCGAATCAGAACTGGCATCAGCACCGGCAGATGCTTGTGTGCCACCTTGGCCAGCATAAGCAGTTTTACCATCATAAGGCGCTACCCCGTTTTGGCCGGTTGTGCCACCACCAGCACCGCCCACGTTACCTCCACCAGCTCGACTACTTCCGCCACCACCACCGCCTCCAGCAATAACAATAGCTGATGCTTGTGAATCTGGATTGGTTGTGAACACTCCACTGTAACCACCGCCGCTACCACCATAGCGATTGTCAACCCCGTTTCTACTAGCGATTCCACCACCGCCGATAGCACTGGCGCTACCGGCATATACCCCCGGGCCCCCGGCCGTAACATAATAGCGTGTGCCTGCCGAAAGACGCGCAGACATATAAGCAGCACCGCCGGCTCCAGGACTTGCACCATAATTCCAACCACCTGCGCCACCGTCCCCGCCACCAGCACCCCAAAGATAAAACTGTACCAGACTACCACTGGTCACATCAAAACTGCCAGTTGTACCACTAGCAGCATTGAACGAAACCACACCGTATTCCTCACCGTTGATTGAAGTTGTGCTGTATCGCCCGTTGACTACTGATCCAATGGTTACTGGAGCACCACCACCCATGACAATGCTGTTGAGATTGAAACGAGTTTTAGCCAACATGATTAAAACTTAGTGGTTGCTGCAAGTATGGTATAGCCCACCCCGGTTCTTATGATTTGAAAACTGTAGTAGTCTATAGCTAGTGCACTACCGGTAGGAGCACTACCGCCAGCCCAACGCAGTGACACATTTGTACCGCTGTTGTTAATGGTAGCTGTAGAGATAGGTAATGCCAATGCACTATTGGTTAACAGTATGGTATAGAATATGGCATTGTTTACGGGCAACTGGTTGCCCAGCAAAAAATTAACAGTCATACTGAACTGTGTAGCATCTGTATAGTATGTGGCTGATTGAGCAAACGGTATGTCCAGTTGTTGTGGCGGGCGAGTTGTGACCACTGTGTAGGTGTCCATGGTCACGCCACGCACAGCCCCGCCTGACATTATAATGTCCCCACCAACAAACAGGTTTTTGCCGATGGTGATGTCTCCACCACTGGCTATCAACTGTCCGTTGCCTACCGAAATACCATCGGCATCAAACCTAGCTAGATTACCGGCCATGTGTGATTAGGCCTGTGCTTCAGACCAGCTCAAACGTGCTTGAATATTTCTAGCATTACCGTCAATGTTTTGAGCAGTAATCACCAACACATCAGGTCCATCAGGGTAAATGTTTTTGAACGGTGTGCTAGCAGTACCGTTTAGCACATTGTCTGTGCC
>Ga0164294_10001661_pt1 | contig 20496 bp, 19 predicted proteins | sample GEODES005metaG_FD_111479 | JGI IMG/M metagenome (GOLD analysis project Ga0164294, IMG submission 111479) | Oligotrophic lake water microbial communities from Sparkling Lake, Wisconsin, USA - GEODES005 metaG | ecosystem: Environmental > Aquatic > Freshwater > Lake | place: USA: Sparkling Lake...
AAGATCTGGAAAAATAATATTAATAAAAGATGATTTTCCTACACCAGAATGACCACTCAGTAAAGTAGTTTTATCCTTTAATAAATTTTTCACCTCCTCCACGCCAATATTTTTTTCAATACTCATAAGTAATACTTTGTAACCAATGGCCTCATAAATTTCCTTGATTTCATTATATCTTAACAGCTCCTTTTCCTTGTATAGATCTGATTTATTAAAAACAAGAATAGAAGGAACTTGATATGCTTCAGAAGTAATTAAAAAACGATCTATGAATCCAAGGGATGTTTTGGGTTCTTTTAAAGTAGCAAATAAAAGTGATTGATCAAGATTAGAAGCAATGATATGATGCTGATACCGATTGTGTGGAGAAGATCGAGTAATGTAATTTTTACGAGTTGCTATATCAGTAATGGTCACAGTGTTTTCCAACTCATTTTCCATATCAGCTAATACCATATCTCCTACAGCAACAGGGTTAGTAGAAGTGATACTGTCTATCTTGAATTTACCTTTAATACGGGCATTAAAAGCCTTTCCATTCTCATCCTGAACAATATACCAACTTCCGGTACTTTTATACACTGTTGCCATCATAGACTACAAATTTCACTAATTAAAACGAAATGAAAAGATTTTTAATAAATATAATTACTCCTTGAGTCTATGGGAATTTCTTAAAAATTGTAAACTTCAATATCAGCTCTAAAAATAAAAAAATAAGCGCCGCCAATAAAAACGGGGTAAATTTTTCGGTATACCTAGTGATTGTAAATATTTCCACTTTTGATTTTTCGAGTTGATCAATTTCAGTGTAAATATTTTGCAAACCTACATTATCTTTAGCTCTAAAATATTTGCCGCCTGTTTCTCCTGCAATTGACTTCAGCAATTTTTCATCAATCGTAACTTTTTGCTGTTGTATAATTACCCCAAGTTCAGTCTTAATTGGATAGGGTGCATACCCTTCGGTTCCTACGCCAATAGTATACACTTTTATACCAAAAGCTTTTGCAATTTCTTTAGCATTATCAGGACCAATTAGACCACCATTATTTTCACCGTCAGTCAATAAAATAACCACTTTACTTTTAGACTTGCTATTTCGCAAACGATCAATACCCGTAGAAAGGCCATCACCAATCGCAGTTCCATCTTCTAATAAACCATTCCTAATTGTCTCAACAGCAGTTTTAAGTACTGTTTTGTCTGTAGTGAGTGGACATTGGGTAAAACTTTCACCAGAAAAAATCACCACTCCTATTCTATCTGTCAATCTTTTTTCTATAAAACTTGCAGCAACTGCTTTTGCTGCTTCCATTCTATTAGGGGTAAAATCTTGTGCAGTCATACTTCCACTAACGTCAATACACAATACAATATCCACTCCTTCACCTTCAGCTCGTTGTTCTTCATTTTTGGTTTGAGGACGAGCCATGGCAATAATTATCAAGAGAATTGCTAACAACCTACAAACTAAAATAGATGGTCGAAATATAGTTTTCCAAGAACTGAATGACTGGAAATTTTTTAGAGAAGAAACCTGTAAACCAGCCTGCTTATTTTTTGAAAATTTATTAATCCAAACAACCATAATAGGTATAACTAAGGCAAGCCATAATACCCAAGGATACGCGAAATGAATAGTATTTAGATAGTCAGTTAACAATTAAATGAGCTGTTTATTTATATTAATGAGATTTGAAATTTGATATAGTTTAAGACTTTGTTGTTTGAATTACCTCTATTAAATCTTCCACCGATTTTTTACAATCTCTAGAATCGGAAATCGGTGGTAAATACTTTGCAAATTTTACTGCATCTCCACAACGAAGGCTGGCAGACAATTTTGATAATAATTCATGATTGTGATTTTCAGATTTTAATAAAAGTAATATTTCATCGGTAGTTTTATTTAAATAAGCTGGTTGATACCTCCGCGATAAATACTTTTTGAAAATTAGACCTATTTTGGAATGAAATATTTTCACCTCTTCCCGAATTGATAAGTCATATCCTTCTAAATTTTTTAATTCCTGCATCGCTTCCTCATAGGCCGTTAGTTTAGATTGATTAGATGAAAGTGGAGTTTTTCTTTTTACTTTCTTCCACCACACAAATAATGCAATCAATAAAATCAAAACAATCAATGCGCCAATCCAATACCAAATTGAACCAATTGTTTCTGCTTCCTTTATCGGCTTGATATCTCTTATTTGCCTAGTAGTATCACTAGTTGAGAAAGAAACAATTATAGGGACAGAATCTGTATAAAAATTAAAGACAGTATCATGTTGTATAGGATCTACTTTGACCAGAAAAGAAGGTAATACCCACTTTCCAGAATCAAAGCTTGTAAATGTAATGGTTTGAACAATGCTAGAAAGATTTTGATCAGAATACAATGAATCAATGCGACTATTGGTCACTTCAAAATGAGCCATCGAGTCTGATAAAACAGGCCAACGGAAATTATAAATATTTTTTGGGAAATCTGCCTTTATGGTAAGGGTAAATTGTTCGCCAATTAGGATTTCCTTTTTATTGACCGAACTCTGAATAGCTGGTTGTGCAATGCACAAATTAATTGAAACACAGACAAATGCTATCGTTAATAAAAAATTCCAATTTTTCCAATTAGTCATTCTATATCTTAGTTACCCTGTTATCATTTAAAATCAGCTTCTTTTGATAAAAAACTGTTGCAATATTTTTACATAATCCTCATCTGTTCTAATATGCAAAAGATCTGCACCTGCCTTCCTAAAATAATTTTTACACAAATCACTTTGCTCTGCAAAACTTTTTTTATAAGTAAACTGAACAAAAGCGTCACTACTGTCGATTAGCTTTTGGCTGCCGGTTTCGAAATCCTGTACCATCAGCAAGCCAGCTTCTGGCAACTGCATATCCATTTTGTCATACACCCGCAATCCAATTACATCATGCCTGCCTCCAATCACTTTCAAATCATTTTCATATACTGCATCTACAAAATCACTCATCAGAAAAGCAATACTTTTCTGGCGAGTAGCTTTATTGAAAAACTTAATAGCCTCTTCCATCTTAGTGCTTTTTCCTACTGGTTTAGTAGAAAGTAACTGCCTTACAATATACAGAGCATGTTGCCTACCCTTTTTTGGAGGAATAAATTTATCGACCTTATCACTAAAAAAAATTACACCAACCTTGTCATTGTTATTAATCGCGCTAAAGGTCAGCAAGGCGCCAATCTCTGTCAAAATATCACGCTTTCTTGATTGAACGGTTCCAAACAAATTACTAGCACTAGTATCCACTAATAAATAAATACAAAGCTCTCTTTCTTCTTCAAAAACTTTTGTAAAAGGGTTACTAAATCTAGCACTCACATTCCAATCAATAAATCGTACATCATCACCTGCATAGTACTCTCTCACCTCACGAAAGCTCATTCCCTTTCCTTTGAAAGCAGAATGATATTCACCAGTAAATAGATGGGTAGTGATTTTTTTACTTTTAATTTCTAACTCACGAACCTTTCGCATAATTACAGTCGCATCTAATTCGTCTGACAAAACAGAATCTTTAGGTTTTGATTGTACCGTATTGATTATCTTTTTATACAAAATATTTTTATCTATTAACGATTTCTAAATAAATAAGTCTGTTTACTTTAACAGCATTCCTCAAGGAAATATAAATACCCATTGAATTATCTCACCAATTCTACGGTACCACTACTACCCTCAATATCTCATCAATAATCATGGATACATTTACATTTTCCGCCTCGGCTTCATAGGTAAGTCCAATTCGATGGCGCAATACATCTTTACAAATACTCCTCACATCTTCAGGAATTACAAAGCCTCTTTTATTTAAATAAGCATGCGCTTTGGCCGCTAAAGCTAAATTTATACTTGCCCTAGGCGAACCTCCAAAACTAATCAGCGGCTTTAACTTTGGTAGATTGTATTTTTCAGGATAACGAGTAGCAAAAACGATATCCAAAATATAATTTTCTACTTTCTCATCCAAGTAAACTCTACGCACTAATTCTTTTGCAACTAAAATTTCTTGAGTGGATGCTACAGCAGAAATTACAGGAAAGGAAAGTCCCTCCGTATTTTGACGAATGATTAACTGCTCCTCTGTTTTGGAAGGATAATCGATGATCACCTTTAACATAAACCTATCAACCTGAGCTTCAGGTAAAGGATAAGTTCCTTCTTGCTCAATAGGATTTTGTGTTGCTAATACAAGAAATGGCTCTTCCAATTTGAAGGTAGTATCGCCAATAGTTACCTGCCTTTCTTGCATGGCTTCTAATAAAGCACTCTGCACTTTTGCTGGAGCTCTATTAATCTCATCTGCCAAAATAAAATTGGAAAAAATGGGGCCTTTGCGCACCATGAACTCATTTTTCGCCTGATTATAAATCATAGTACCCACTACATCCGCTGGCAATAAATCAGGCGTAAACTGTATGCGGCTAAAATTAGTATGAACTGCTTGTGCCAACGATTTAATGGACAGGGTTTTTGCTAACCCAGGTACGCCCTCCAATAACACATGTCCATTGCTTAATAGTCCAATAAGCAATCTTTCAATCATACCTTGCTGGCCTACAATTACTTTACTTAATTCATCATTAATTTTGTTAACAAAACCAGCTGATTGGTTGATCTCATCATTCAGCAGGCGTATGTCTTCGGCAGTTTGAAGCATAATAAATATTTAAATTCGCCCTTTCTTAGAGAGCCGATTAGAAAATTACAAAATCAATTAAAATCAATAAATCAAAGTGATAGTTCCAACCAACTAAAGTTGGACAATCAAAATGGCTTCTACCAATAATTTGATTGGTTTGCGAAAATACGAACTATATCAAAATAAAATATTATCAATACTCAGATATTCGTTAAAGTCTGCTTAATCCTAAGGTTCTTAACATTAACTTTAACCTAAATTTTGAACTGCTATTTAAAAAGAAATTTATTTTCAAATTATATATTTTGATCGTCTGATTTTTCAAGAAAATTAACCAATATCCCTATAGACATAAAGATTATCGAACCCTATTTGATTTAAAATTTAAATACCAAAACTAAAATATTACCTTAAAAATATTTAAATCATATAACTATTTTTTCATATTGGTTTGATTTTTAGTGTAAATTCGTCCTTTAACAATTATTATAAGTTTAAAATTTATTTTATGAATTTTTATTGGGTATACGACATTCCTGAGTGGCAATTTTTTGTTCTTTGCAATTTGCTTTTTATATCTTTTTCACTTCTAGGGACTTTTTTCTTTAGTAGTAAATTTGAAAAAATGTTTTCCTTATCTGCTGAACATAATTCAATTGTGTCAACTTTTATAGCAACTAGCGGTGTTTTTTACGGTATTACACTTGGCTTAATTGCAGTAAGCACATTTGAAAACTACAACACTGTTGAGTCAACTGTGAACAACGAAAGTAGTTCACTAGCAAGTTTATACAGAGATGTGGAATTGTTAGAGGACAGTAGCAATAAAAAAATGCTTAACATCCTTAAAAATTATACTTACTATACTGTTGATACAGCTTGGGGGCTTCAAAAAAAAGGGATACTTACTAATAGAGGTACTCAGATGATGAATACCTTTCAAAAAGAATTGTCCTCCTATGAACCAAAGAGTGAAAAAGATAAAATAATGTTTACAGAAACCCTTAAACAATTTAATGTCCTTATAGGAGATAGAAGATTGAGACTAAATACTGTTAATTCAGCATTACCCTCTGCCATTTGGATAATTTTATTTCTAGGAGCTTTTGTCAATATCGCTCTAACTTGGTGCTTAGTTATTAATAATAAAAAATTAGACATTATTATGAATGTACTAAGTGGATTACTTCTTGGATCACTCATTTTTCTAATAGCATCCTTGGACAATCCATATAGGGGAGAATTTTCTGTTAGTTCGCAAGCATTTCAAGTATTAATAGATGATCTTCTAGTGAAATAAACTTTTTTTTCAAAAAAACAATTAAGATAAAGTAGTTACTAATCATTGATTTATTTCCTTTCAAGCTATGAAAAAATTAATTTTATTTTCAGAAAAGCAAAAATTTAAGCAGTGGTGGCTTTGGGCAATACTGCTGATTGTTAATGGAATAATATTGATTGGTATTTTCAAGCAACTAATAACTAATCAGCCATTTGGAGACAAACCAATGAGTAATTTAGGTCTCCTATTAACCGCTATCCCTCTACTCTTAATCACTCTTTTAATTTTAAACATTCGACTAGATACCCTCATTAAAGAAGATGGAATCTATGTAAGATTTTTCCCTTTTCATTGGTCTTTCAAAAAATTTTCTTGGGATATGATTTCTAGTTCTTATGTTAGAAAATATTCCCCACTATTAGAATATGGAGGATGGGGTTTGAGAATTGGTATATTTGGAAAAGGGAAAGCATGGAACATATCGGGTGATAAAGGATTACAGCTTGTATTCAGCAATCAAAAAAAATTATTAATTGGCACTAATCAACCGGAAGAACTTGCCGCAATACTTGAGAAAATTGGCCACCTTTCACAATAAAAAAGAAATCAAACTTACATTTTTATTGCAATTTTTAAAAATGAGCCTCCTAAATTAAATCAAATATTTTCCTACAATTGGCATTCTTCTTCCTATTCCAAAAGCCTTCGGTGAAATTCGAATGATCGGACAAAATTGGTTGCGCTTATATTCATTCATATTCACCATTTTTAATACCCTGTCTACCAAAGCTGAATCGAATCCCTGCGCCTTAATCTCCTTTGGACCTAGCCGTCTTTCAATGTATTGAAATAATAATTTATCAAGTACTTCATAGTCCGGCAATGAATCAGAATCTTTTTGCCCAGGCCTCAATTCTGCAGAAGGAGCTTTTGAAATTATATTACTTGGAATAACTATCTCATTTCTATTAATATAGTTTGCTAGTGCATATACTTGCAACTTATAACAATCACCCAACACACCAATACCACCAGCCATATCTCCATACAAGGTTCCATAACCTGTTGCCAATTCGCTTTTATTAGACGTATTTAACAATATATACCCGAATTTATTAGCAATAGCCATCAGTAAATTTCCTCTACCTCTACTTTGTATATTTTCCTCCGCTAACCCAAATGGTAAATCATTAAAAATGGGATTGAGTTCAGATAGAAATGCGTCATAAATATTTTTGATTGGAATAATATCGTAGGGATTACCAAGGTTATTACTCAACGCCACTGCATCAACCACCGAATGGTCTGAAGAATATTGTGAAGGCATAAGGATTGCTCTTACATTCTCTGGTCCTAATGCAGTACATGCCAAGGCGATAGTTACTGCGCTATCAATTCCACCACTGCTGCCAATGATGGCTTTGGAAAACCCCATCTTACTAAAATAATCTCTGATACCCAATACAATAGCATGATGCACCTGTTCAATGTTTCTTTGTTCATCTAGGTAAGATGGTATAATATTATTATTTAACAGATTGCTAGATTGTTCAATAATAGCTGCATCAATTAAGCCGTCATCCTTTAGTGTAAAGCTTTGTAAAGCCTCTTCAAACATCGGAAGTTGGCCACATAAGTTGGCATTTTTATCAAACACCATCGATGCGCCATCAAAAACTACTTCAGTTTGACTTCCTACCGCATTACAATAAAATATCGGTAAATGATACTTGAGTACATTTGCTTTGATGGTCATTTTTCGCTCAGCATCATGCGTATAATCAAAAGGAGATGCAGAAATATTTATCATCAAATCTGGCTGTTGCTCCATCAATTTATCCATCGGACAGATTCTATACAATGGATTATCTCCAAGGTTCCAAATATCTTCACAGATGGTAAGGGCGATTTTTTTTCCCTTAAACTCAATCACATTCCACTCAAAAGCTGGTTCAAAGTATCGGTATTCATCAAATACATCATAAGTGGGTAAGAGCGTTTTATGCGCTATTCCAATCACTTGTTGATTGTATAAAAAATAGGCCGCATTAAATAGATCTTTCCCCTCTCTTACCTTGTTTCGATCTGGTGCACCAACAATAACTGCAATAGAGTCGGCATGATGTTTAATGAGCTCAATACAAGCATTACAATGATCAATAAAGTCGTCGAATTCTAAAAAATCACGCGGGGGATAACCGCAAACACTCAGTTCACTAAATATAATAATATCTCCACCCTGCTTTTTTGCAGCTTCAATAGCAGCAATTATTTTTTGGGAATTGCTTTCAAAATTTCCGATGTGATAGTTTTGTTGTGCCAAAAATATTTTCATAACACTGCCATTAAAGGGCCTTAACTTTATATTTAGAAAAGATTGTATTTATTTGTAAAGTTAAAACATTGAAACACATTAATCAGTATGAAATTACCTGTCTTTGCCCTTATGTTATCAATGGTATTTTTTTCCTGCAATGAGCAAGAAAAAATACCTGATGTTTCTAATATATCTGTTAGCCTAAAAACTACCCGATTTGAGCAGGATTTATTTGATACTACTTCTAATAATTTATTAGACTACTTATTTCAATTACAAAAGAAAGAACCTGGATTTACTGAAACCTATTTGTCAGCCATATTAAATGTATCGCCAAATTGGCCAAAAGATTCAGCGGCTTCCTATGTAAATTCATTTATAAATGCTTACCGACCTATATTCGATAGTTCTGAGAAGACTTTCCATAACTTCAATCCTTTCGAAAAAGAAATTATTAAAGGATTGCAGTTTGTAAAATATTATTTCCCCTCTTATCCACTACCAAGCAAATTAATTACCTATATCGGTCCGGCAGATGGTTACGGAGATATTTTAACTGATGAAGCACTTATTGTAGGATTGCAATTTCATCTAGGTAAAGATTTTTCTTTATACAAAACTAGTTTAGTTCAAGACACTTATCCTGCTTACTTATCCAATCGTTTCGAACCGAGCTTCATTGTTATCAACTGCATAAATAATATAGTAAACGACCTCTACCCTGAAAAAATTAATGATAAATCTTTAGTCATACAAATGATCGAAAAAGGAAAAAGGCTGTATTTACTGAGTAAATTTTTACCAAAAACAGAAGAGTATAAATTGATTGGATACACCGAAAAACAATTAGAAGATGCTCGCGAACATGAAGCTATCATCTGGGATCTTTTTGTAAAAAATGAATATCTACAAATCACTGACAAGAATATTATTAAGAATTACATCGGAGAAAGCCCAAAGACCCAGGAATTGGGGGAAGGTGCCCCTGGAAATATCGGCGCATTTAGCGGATGGCAAATCGTGAAGAAGTTTGCCAAAAAGAATCAATCTTTAACACTACAACAGTTGATGAATACTGATCCTGAAATAATATTACAACAAGCTAAATACAAACCCTAAAACTCTTAAGCTGCCTGTGATTGAACGGTTTCAACAACCGTTGGTTGTTTGCCTAACATTTTCATTACCCTAAAGTGAGATGCAATTGCACCTGTTATAGTTGAATAATTATTATAAGGTAAATTAAATTCAGCACATTTATCCATGACTATTTTGCTGATTGCAGGGTAATGTATATGACTCACTTTTGGAAAAAGGTGATGTTCTATTTGAAAGTTCAATCCCCCTACAAACCATGAAATCACTTGATTGTTCATCGAAAAATTTGAACTTGTTTTAATTTGATGCTCAGCCCAAGCAGTTTCAATATGCTTAGTTTCATCTAAAGCAACATTTTCAAACTCGGTGTTCTCTACAACATGTGCTAATTGAAATACCAACGAAAGCGTGAGTCCCATAACAACATGAAGCGAAAAGAAACCCAACAACCATGGACCAAAACCCCATACAATCATAGGAATAATCATATAAAAAACAAAATAGCATATCTTGGTTGCCCAAAATATAACATGATTTTTTGTCGTCATTTTCCAAGCCTCTGTGGTATAAATTTTTCTAGTAAAATATTTAGTGAAGTCCATAAAAAATAACCAGAATATCGAAGAAAGTGCGTAAACGGGAACTAAATAAAGGTGTTGGACTTTATGAGCGGGTACCCATTTCTGCGTTTCACACTGACGAATAATTGGACTTTTTGCAATGTCATCATCTATTCCATCTACATTGGTATAAGTGTGATGAATAATATTATGCTTCTGCTTCCAGAAAAAAGAACTGGCTCCCAATGCATTTGCAGATAACCCTATTAAATCGTTCAACCAAGACTTTGTACTATAGCTACCATGATTTGCATCATGCATTACACTAAAACCAATACTAGCAAATGTAAATCCCATTAATGCGCAAATAACTAATGCTAGTAATGGTGCAACTGGAAAAAAGATCAGGCTACAATACATAGCTATAGCAGCTCCAATCAAAGTGATTGTTTTGATATATAAACGCCAGTCTCCTGTCCTTTTAATACCATTGGTTTCAAAATACTCGTCTACAGAAAGTTTTAGGCTTTGGTAGAATTGGTTGTTTCGGTTGTCGAAGATAATTTTTGCCATATGGTATATTGGTATTAAAAAAAATCAGTTGTTATTTCTAGGTTTTGAATTTATTAACAAGTAAATCCCGAATCTAAAGTTAGGGCATCGAATCCATTCCTCAATAATTAATTCATTTTAAATGGAACAGTCAATTCAAAAGCAGGTATTGCTACCTCGAAATTTTTTGAAGTATTCAAATTTTCCATTTTATAGCTGCCATACATCTTACCCATTTCAGTGCTAAGATTACAGCCACTTATATATTGGTACTTTTCACCTGAATTAATCTGAGGCTGCACCCCAATTACTCCTTCACCTTCCACCTCACGACGACTACCGATGGCATCGTAAATAAACCAATGACGCCTTAATAATTTAACTGGATAATCGTTGTTATTTTCAATAGTAATTCGATACGCAAACATAAATTCGCTATTGGCAATATTACTATATTCCGGCTGATAGAAAGTTTCTACAGTAACTTTTACACCCTCTGAAATTTTTGAAATCATCCTTTAAAATATATAACAACTAAATTAACGCAAAAAACAACCTTTTGTTGTAAATTAAAGAAGTAAATATCATTTTAATATCTAAATTTTATATTAAAATTATATTATATAATGAAATAATATAATAACTAACTAAATATTTGGAGAACAATTAGCTGCTAAATTTTTTTGACAGTAGCAAAGCCATTCTTTTGAAGCCAAGCTATTATTTTATCCCTATTATCTCCTTGTACTATGATTTCTCCGTCTTTTACAGATCCTCCTGTACCGCAAAAGGTTTTAATTTTTTTACCCAACTCTTCTTGATCATTTTTTGTTCCAATGAATCCCTCTATTAAGGTAACTGCTTTACCTGCACGATGCTTGGTGTCTAAACGAACTTTAATTTTTTGTTGAGAAGCTGGCAATGTATCCTTCTGTTCATTCTGCTCCTGTTCCGGTTTAAAATTAGGGTCAGTCGAATAAACCAATCCGCCCAAAGAATTTAATTTAATTTTTGCCATAAGATTGTATTAAAAAATATGAATTTTCTTAAAGGCCTTTTTTATATTTCACCTAAAACTGCCTTCAAACTAAGATCCAAACTTCCGGCATGATGAATGATTGCCCCACATGAAATAAAATCAACTCCTGTAGCAGCATACGCTTCAATATTATTTAGATCAATGCCCCCGCTCGCCTCAGTTTCATACTGTCCCTGAATAATTTCAATAGCCTCCGCCAATAATTGAGGTGAAAAGTTATCCAACATAATACGATTCACCTTGCCAATAGCCATCACCTTTTTTACATCGTCCAGACTTCTAGTTTCCACTTCTATTAAAAGTCCAGGTTTATTTTTTTGTACATAATTATAAGCCTTCTCAATTGCCTTTTCAATTCCTCCGCAATAATCAATATGATTGTCTTTAAGCATTATCATATCAAATAAGCCAAAGCGATGATTTACTCCACCACCAATCCGAACCGCCTCTTTTTCTAGCAATCTAAAATTAGGAGTAGTTTTACGAGTATCCAATAATTTACTCCGGGTGCCTTTTAGCCGGTCAACATATTTTCGGGTAAGGGTGGCAATTCCACTCATGCGTTGCATGCAATTCAAAACCAAGCGCTCACATTGTAAAATAGTTTGGATATCTGCTTCCACCTCAAACGCAATTTCACCATATTCCATTTGTTCACCATCTTTTTTAAAGAAGTTGAATGTGCAATCTGGCTGCATGGTGCGAAATATTTTTTCCGCAACAGATACCCCTGCAATTACACCCTGCTCCTTTACTTTTAATACCGCCCTACCTTTTGCACCTGCAGGTATACTTGACAAAGTAGAGTGATCTCCGTCACCGATATCCTCTGCGAATGCATTCTTTATCAAAATATCTAACTGCTGATTATAAAAGTCCATATGCAAATTTATATAAATAAAAAACCTGTAAACGAAAAGTCTTACAGGCTAAAAAAAATTTATGGATGATAGGGTTTTATTAAATAACCTCTTTAGATCGAGGTTATTTAGTTAACGATTTTCAAATCGCAACTCCTGCAATACTTGGCCATCACCTTTTTGCTTCATAAAAATAGTAGTTCGAAAACTGCCATTTTTAGTAAGAAGCGTTCCAATGCAAAATTGTGAACCTGCATTTTCACCTTTATGAATAATTTCAAAATTTTTAACTGGATTGTTTGTAAAAAAGTCTTTCAGCACCGATTCACCCTGACTTTTGCTATAACTATTAGTTTTATCTGGCATGCTAATATCCACCCTATTATCAAAATGTTTTGCCACCAAGCCAGAATTTCCAGACCGCATTGCAGCAATCACTTCATCAATTCCAGTTTTTACTATAAAAGACGAAAAAAAGCTCATGAGAATAGCTAACACTAAAAAATGTTTCATACGTGGGTTAAATTAGGGTTTCAAATTTGCCAAAAACTTGCTAGTGTTTTTAACAGATAAGTAAGAATTACAATGAAAAGATAAATAGCTTTTTTGAAAACCTTTAAAAAAGTTAACTTTACAGTATGAATAATAAAAAAACAATCCTCATTATCATGGACGGATGGGGACTAGGCAAGATAAAAAGTAGCGATGCTATTCAAAATGCAAATGTTCCTTTTGTTAGTTCTTTATATAACAAATTTCCAAATTCGACTTTAATCACCTGTGGCGAAGAAGTAGGCTTACCTGAAGGACAAATGGGAAATAGCGAAGTAGGTCATCTTAACCTTGGTGCAGGACGAATAGTTTATCAGGAGCTACAGCGTATCAATGTCGCGATTCGGACGGGTGAATTTCAAAAAAACAGTACATTATTAAACGCCATAAGATTTGCAAAAGCAAACAATAAAAAATTACATTTAATAGGACTTGTAAGTGAAGGAGGAGTGCACTCTCATACTTACCATGTAAAAGCAATTACTTCACTATGCAAGGAAGAAGGGATGAATAATTTATTCATTCATGCTTTCACTGATGGAAGAGATACTGATCCAAAAAGTGGACTAGGTTATTTAAAAGATTTGCAACAACATCTTGATAAAACTACTGGCACAATTGCTACCATCACTGGCAGATATTATGCCATGGATAGAGACAAGCGATGGGAAAGAGTAAAACTTGCTTATGATGCAATGGTTGGTGGTATTGGGACTAAAACCGATGACATTCTAGGAGAAGTTAAAAAATCATATGATCAAGATATTACCGATGAATTTATAAAACCAATTATCAATAGCCAGGTAACTAATGCAAATATTGAAAATGGAGATGCAGTAATTAGTTTCAATTTTAGAACGGATAGGTGCAGAGAAATTACAGAAGTGCTCACCCAAAAAGATTTTCCTGAATTTGGTATGCATCAGTTAGAGCTTCATTATACCACCATGACACAATATGATCATAGTTTTAAAAATGTCAAGGTTATTTTTGAAAAAGATGATTTAAAAAATACAATTGGTGAAATTCTTGAAAAGAATGGCAAAACTCAAATCCGAATTGCTGAAACAGAGAAGTATCCTCATGTAACTTTCTTTTTCAGCGGAGGAAGAGAGGCTCCATTTGTAGGAGAAAAAAGATTAATGGCCCCTTCTCCAAAAGTTGCGACTTATGATTTAAAGCCTGAAATGAGTGCAATTGAACTCACTGATTCTATTCTTCCAGAAATTAATAATAAAACAGCCGACTTCATTTGCTTAAATTTTGCGAATGCCGATATGGTAGGTCATACTGGAGTATGGACTGCTATTGTTAAAGCAGTTGAAACAGTAGATTCCTGTGTAGAGAAAGTAGTCAATGCCGCATTAGAAAATGAATACGCTGTATTTTTAACCGCTGATCATGGGAATGCAGATTATGCGTTGAACGAAGATGGGACACCCAATACAGCTCATTCTCTAAACCTTGTACCTCTTTTTATAATAGACAAAAACTGGAAGGGTACCGTTAAAAGTGGTAAATTAGGAGACATAGCTCCTTCTATTCTTACTATGATGGACTTGCCTATCCCGGCTGAAATGACTGGAGATATTTTGATTACGTCTTAAATAAAAAATTAAATCAAGCATTATGAAAAAAATAATTAAGCCAATCGCCTTGGTACTATTAGCAGCTTTGATTGTCATTCAATTTTTTAAACCAGAAAGGAATTTGAGTTCCATCGAAGGCCCTGGAGTGAACGATATCAGTAAATTATACCCGGTACCTCAAGAGGTAGCCACTATATTGAAAACTAGTTGCTACGATTGTCATAGCAATAACACGAATTATCCTTGGTATTCAAATTTTCAGCCAGTAGCTTGGTGGTTAGCAGACCATGTAAAAGAAGGCAAAAGTGAAGTGAATTTTTCTGAATTTGCATCCTATCGAATAGGTAAGCAATATAGAAAATTAGAAGAAATATATTCAGAAGTGGAAGAAGGAGAAATGCCGCTTGAATCGTACACTTTCATTCATGGAAACACCAAATTAAATCCTGCACAAAAAGAAAAAATAATGAACTGGGCTTCCGAAATTAGAGATTCTATCAAAGCCCATTATCCAGCAGATAGTTTACAAAGACCAAAGAAAAAGTAGAATAATTATTTCTTTGAAGCATGTTAAACAAAAAAAAAATATTAGCTTTTTCAATGCTTCTTTTAGTAGTAGCCCCATTAATATTTTTTGCAGGGTTACTAGTTAAAAGAGAAATTATCTACCACGAAATGATGGAAAAGCTTGAAAGCGCCTCACTTCATACTATTACCATTCGTATTGCAGATGTAAACTGGAAGAAAAAAAATAAGGAGGTAATGATTGATGGGAAATTATTTGATGTTAAATACGCTGAAATTATTGACAATAAAATAAAATTAACTGGATTGTTTGATGAGGAAGAAAATAAGTTAGAAAAAGATTTTGCTAATACTTTTAATTCAAATAAAAATCAACAGACCCCTTTCAGCCAGTTAAAACTAAAATTTATTTTTAATTTTTATTTCATTGAAGACCATTTATTCAATTCAGTTTCAGTCTACCAATCTAAAAATTCTTACTCTACATTTAATGAAGTTGCTGTAACAAAAAGTTCTACAGTTGTTTCACCCCCACCCAATCTTTAGCAGTATCTGTTTTACAAAAAAAATTGATTCTATACAAATACCATTGACTATACTAAATGGTATTAGCGTACGAGTCATTTAATTATTTCAACCAAGGAACTATTTTCAGGAATTGACAAATATTTTTTGTTATAAAGCAATTAATATTTGAAGGTTATTTCTGTACCATAGCAAGCCCATGGACCACGTTAAAAAAAATGAAAAAAATATATTTACTATTTTGCTTATTTTCTATATTTCAATCACTTGGTGCACAGAGAAATAATCATCAAGTCATAGATACCATTAGCAAAAGAATTGATTTGGATGAGGTGGTAGTATCTTCTAGTGGATTTGCAGAGAGAAAAAAAAATATTGCACAAAAAATAGAGGTGATTTCTGCTAAAAATATTGCTCAATCTAATTCACAAAATACAGGTGATCTGTTGATGAACACAGGGAAAATTTTTGTCCAAAAAAGCCAACAAGGTGGCAGTAGTCCTGTGATAAGAGGCTTTGAAGCAAGCAGGATTTTAATTGTAATTGATGGAGTAAGATTAAACAATGCTATTTTTCGTTCGGGGCATTTGCAAAATATTATAACCAACGATCAAAATTCACTTCAAAAGGTAGAAGTAATGTATGGCCCATCCTCCACCATCTATGGAAGTGATGCATTAGGAGGTACCATTCATTTAATCACTAAATCACCCATACTATCTAGCAATAATAAGACCTTCTCAACTGGTACCGCTTTTACTAGGTTCAACAGCGTGAATCAGGAGAAAACCATCCATGCAGATGCTAGTATTGGTGGTAAGAAATTCGCTTGGTTTCAGAGCTATAATTTCAGCGACTTTGGTGATATGAAAATGGGACAAAACTATCCGAATAAGTACCCCGACTTTGGAAGAAGAAGCCAATATATCGGTCAAGTGAATGGCATCGATTCTGTTATGAAAAATACAGACGATAGGTTACAAAAATTTTCTGGATACAAACAATGGGATATTATTGAAAAATTTCTATTTAAACAAAATGAACATATTTCACAAACACTAAACCTTCAATTATCAAACACTAACAATGTGCCACGTTACGACCGTTTACAAGATGTGAGAAATTTCGGAGGTTCGATTGGAACCACATTACGATATGCAGAATGGTCTTACGGTCCTCAAAAAAGAGAAATGGCTGCATACCAACTTAATATTTCACAAATTAGTTCTTGGGATGAGTTGAAAGTAAATGTCAACTTCCAATCCATAGATGAAAGTAGACAAACGAGAGAATACAGGCGTTTAGATAGATTGGAAAGTCGGGTTGAAAAAGTCAATGTCTTTGGAACAACGATCAGTGGAAGAAAAAAAATAGGAAACAATGAATGGGTTTTGGGTGGTGATATTCAATTGAATGATGTAAAATCTAAAGCCAGTATAACAAATTTAATTACAGGAGCTATTAGTAAACTCAATACTCGTTATCCTGATGGAAAAAACAGGATGAATAATTTCGGAGTCTATGCTCAACATACTTACAAATTCAAAAATCAAAAACTAGTGTTAAATGACGGTCTTCGTGTACAGTCAATCAAGCTGCAAAGTAATATAATAGACAATTCCTTTTTTCATTTGCCCGACACAGCTGTAAAGCAAAGTAATATTGCAATTACAGGTAATGCAGGAATTATTTTTGCACCTAAAAAAAGCACACTGCTTAGTGTTACCCTTTCATCTGCTTTTAGAGCTCCTAACATCGATGACTTATCAAAAATATTTGAATCAAGCACCTCTGCAAAGCAAGTTGTTATTCCGAATGCAAACTTAAAACCTGAATACTCTTACAATATAGATTTAACTATTCGTCAAATGCTTTCTAAAAAAGTCAGCTTTGAGTTAACAGGTTTTTATACCTTATTTAGTCAGGCAATTATTAAAGCGCCGTTTAAACTAGCTGGCCAGGATTCAATTAATTTTAATGGAATAAAAAGCCAAGTGTTGGCTAGTCAGAATGTAAACCGAGCAAATTTATTCGGATTTTCACTTAATGCAACAGCTGAAATATTTTCTGGTTTTACTTTTAATAGTTCCCTAAGTGCTACAAAAGGATTTTATAGAACAGATAATTCAACCAGTTCTAGCGTTTATGAAAAGCAGTCAAATGGAACTTATACTCTTGTAAATAGAAATGTTTCTTCAAAACCGCTCGACCATATTCCACCAATGATGGGAAAGACCAGCTTCAACTATCAGCACCAAAAAGTTAGTACGGAAGTCTATTTTCTATATAATGGTTGGAAACATTTGAATCAATACAATGCTGATGGGGAAGATAACGCTCAATATGCCACGGCGGACGGAATGCCCTCATGGCTCACAGTCAACTGGAAAGCAGCTGTAAATTGCAATAAATACTTATTAATACAGGTAGGAATTGAGAATATTTTTGATAGAAACTATAGATATTTCGCATCTGGATTTTCGGCTGGAGGCAGAAACTTTATTGTGGCTTTGAGACTAAATTGGTAAAAAATAGCCAGAATCTATTTAAAAAACGGTCAAATGCTAAAATTTGGCCGTTTTTTATGATGCAGCAATTTCCTTAGAAATTTTGCCTATATTTATAGTGTAAAAAGCACAATTATGACGGAAGAGCTTATTTTGGCTGGATGTCTCACTAATAATGCCGCTGCACAGGAGGCGCTCTACGCTCGTTTTAGCCCTCGCATGTTGGGGGTGTGCTACCGTTTTGCAAAGAATAAAGAAGATGCGGAGGATATGTTGCAAGAGAGCTTTATTAAAATATTTTCACAAATACATCAATTTAGAAATGAAGGTGTATTAGAAGGTTGGATTAGAAGAATTGTTGTTCACACCTGTATCAATGTACTTAAAAAGAATAAAAAATTTTCTGATAGCATTGATATAACTTATGCTAGTGGAATTGGAACAAAAGAAGAAACTATCCCTTCCATAATGCAGGCAAAAGAGGTGGTAGAATGTATCAGATTATTGCCCATTGGTTATAGAACGGTTCTAAATCTTTATGCAATAGAAGGCTATTCTCACAGAGAAATTGGAGAAATGCTGGATATCGAAGAAAGTACTAGTCGCTCTCAATATACCAGAGCAAAGTCAATGTTAGAAGGTGTATTAGTTAAAAAGAAAATTATAAATGAACCCACCATTAAAAAAACTTTCTTTGGCTCATCAAAAATTGCTAAATAAAGTTATACCAAACAAACTATAGAATTATAAGAACGCTTTTACAAAATGGATAGAAAATTTCATACTGACGATTTTGAACGATTATTAAAAGAGATGTCAGACGAGTTCAAAATGTACCCTTCCAAAAGAATATGGAATAGTATCTATAATAATATACATCCTCAACGTAACTGGCCTTCAGTAGGAATGTCGATTTCCTTAATTTTTACTTTGATAATTGTAGGGCATTTAAATACTTCAAAACCTACTTTAGATTCCCGCTTGGCTAGCATTCAGCCAGCGTATTCTAATTCAAATTCAATCTTGTTTAACCCAATAGTGTTTTCTTCAAAATTTATAGATAAATCAATAGCAGATAACCAAACTACTATTTTAAATGGAAATGAAATAGGCTCCAACCAGCTCATTAATTCGAACAAGCAAAATAGTAACCTAACAATTACACGTCAAGTAAATACATCCTCCAACAAACAACTTTCTAACATAGTGATTGGGAGCAATAATTTAGATAATCATCAAGAAATTGCTCAGATGCAATCATCCTCTAGCAAAGAGCATTCTTATTTAAATAAAGAGGTTCAATCTTTAAGCAACCTAACTAAAAATTCAATTGAATTAATTGCAGAAAAAACTTCAACTGAAACAGGCTTAGGGCAAATATCTTACATTACCCCTTCTGAAAAATCCAACTTCGAAGATTTAATGAAAACGACTTCTAAAAATGAAATTGTTCGTAGAGATGCAAAAAATGATATTTCAGAAGATTTACAGAATGAAATAAATAGTTTAAAACAAAAGGGACTCTCACAAAACAACCGAAAATTGATTTCCGCAAAAGATAAAGAATGGATTGAAAACTATGCTTTGCATAACAAGAAGGCAACAAAAAAATGGGTGGGTAAACTTACCACTTTGGCTTATGTAACCCCTTCAGTTGTTTACCGATCACTTTCTTACAACCCTAATTATTTTGTTAATACATCTAACAATTCACCCTCTTCACTAAGATCTGCCAACCAAGCATTAAGGAAAGAGGTAAATCAAACACCTGACATGGGTTTAGAAATAGGAACTGGATTGCAATATTCAATTTTAAAAAACCTTAATATCAAAGCTGGACTACAATTAAATTTCTCACGCTATTCAACCAAAGCTTTTGAGAATTCGCATCCCTTTTCTACGGCTATTACCCTTCATGATTTCAAATCGAATACCAACTACGAAATATACGAATCAACACCCTATTCCAATCAAGCAGGACTTGAAGCAATTAAACTTCACAACGAAAGTTTTCAATTTTCATTGCCCATTGGAGCTGATTTAAAATTAGCTGGTAATGAAAATGTACAATGGAATGTCGGAGCCAGCATTCAACCTACCTTTGTTATAGGAGGAAAAAATTATTTGATTTCTTCAGATAAGCGAAATTTTGTTAAAGAACCTTCTTTGTTAAACAGATGGAATATTAATGCTGGATTTGAGACATTCATTACCTTTAAATCGAATGGACTTACTTGGCAAATTGGACCTCAATTTCGGACACAACTATTTTCTACCAACAGTAAGAAATATGTAATTGAAGAAAGACTGCTTAACTATGGATTTAAGGTGGGTGTTTCTAAACTTATCAAATAATTATTCTTAATTAAAATCATTATTTGATAGAATGACCCCCTAG
>Ga0164294_10001663_pt1 | contig 20479 bp, 18 predicted proteins | sample GEODES005metaG_FD_111479 | JGI IMG/M metagenome (GOLD analysis project Ga0164294, IMG submission 111479) | Oligotrophic lake water microbial communities from Sparkling Lake, Wisconsin, USA - GEODES005 metaG | ecosystem: Environmental > Aquatic > Freshwater > Lake | place: USA: Sparkling Lake...
AATCTTGTTTATTGCATGATGAATAAACATGCTTGAGGCTTCTTGAACATAGTAAACCCCCGCATGGATATTTGGATCTAAGGTAAAAGCTGGTCTATTATGTAAATAAAATGCCTCTGTACACCAAGGAATGCTTCCGTACAAATTTTCATTTGAGCAAACTCCAGTAGATGCCATTAAGAGCGCTTCTTCTGTTGAGGTTGAAGCATAATTTAATTTCGCATCATTTACCCTTAAAGAAACAACGGGCTTTTGAGCATGAGCAGCAACAAAATCTTGCTGAGAGAACCCATCACAATCTTTTAAGGAAGTAAGAAAAACATCAGATGGAATCATTTTAAAATGTCCACTCCTCTTTGTAAAGATTCTGAAAACTGCATCAATGTAGACGCTACAATTTCAATGTATTCTTGTGCTTCCTTCCAATTACGTTCCTCAATGCCTTCACGGATAGCTGGCATGGTTTTCACTCCGTAACCAGTATAAAAACCAGGAGCATAGATCATGTGCTTATACCAAGGTCTGCGAGGTAGCCCCTTTGCGAAAAGGAGTTGTTGTTCAGCTTGGAAAAGGATTTTATTCAAAGACACAATTTTTGAAGGATTGATTTTTTCTGGGGAAACGAGGCTCATTTTTAGTAATTCAGCACGTCCTTTAACCTGAACCATTGCATTGTCAATTTTGCTAAAGTCAAGATATGGAACAGAACCTTTTGCTTTCGGAGTTGCAAAGCCCAATTTTGGATCTTTTGCAAGATCGTAAATGTTTTCTTTGATTAATTTATTTTCAATGTCTGTATCAACACGCATTTGGTCAGTCATGGATTTTAAATCCAACATATAATCTGCTATGGTGTTAACAAGAATTCCATATTCAAATGGCAAAATGTCGGCATTGGCTAACCGCATCATCGCCCTTCCGGTAGTTTTAGCCAAAGCTGAGCCATACTTAAATCCAGGATCTTTAAATTTTGTAAAATGATCATACGAATCATAAATCGAATGGTATTCACCGCCATTCCCTTCTCCCCCGAAGCCTATGTTGGCAGAAGGAATTCCAAGGTGTTGAAAAAATGGAGAATAATCAGATCCGGCTCCCAATGCGCCTATCTTCATATATTTATTGCCCATCATCTTTGCTTTTGCACTACTATTGGCATCGGCCAGAGACCTTGCATATCTCCTATCGCCTATGCTAACTCCGGTTTGTGGATCAGTAACGTCAGTGGCTATCTCATTAAAAAATTGCTCCAAAGCATGAGATCCGCTGAAACCAACAAACCCCCTGCTGTTACCATCAGAATTCAAATAAGCCACTGTTTTTTGTTGTAATTCATCGGCATGGTCTTCTACCCATTCTGTTGAGCCTAACAAAGCAGGTTCTTCGCCGTCCCAAGCGCAAAAAACAATCGTTCTCCGTGGCTTCATTCCCTTTTTCGCCAATTCCCCAATAACCCTTGCTTCTTCCATTTCTGCAACAAGACCACTCACTGGGTCAGCTGCTCCATTTACCCAGCCATCGTGGTGGTTCCCACGTATTACCCATTCATCTGGATATTGCTCACCTTTCATTTTTGCAATTACATTGTACAACGGTTTTATATCCCAGTTAAACTGTAATGCCAACCTTACTTTTGCTTTACTTGGACCCGCATGATAAGTAAGAGGTAAACCTCCTTTCCATGCATCTGGAACAACTGGTCCTTCTAAGGCGGCCAACAATGGCAGTGCATCTTGATATGAAATTGGGAGCACCGGAATTTTCATGATGTTGATAGCATCTTTCCTATCTAATCTTTTGGCGTCTTTGGTTGATCCATAACTTGGTGTTGTTGGATCTCCCGGATACACAGGCATGTCCATTACTGAACCGCGCTGTACACCTTGTTCTGGCCTAAAGGGACCTTTGGGGTAAACATCCCCCTCTACATATCCATCATCCTTTGGATCAGAATATATCAAACAACCTATTGCTCCGTGTTCGGCAGCCACTTTTGGCTTAATGCCTCTCCATGAACCTCCGTATTTAGCAATTACTATTTTACCTTTAACGCTGATACCCATTTTTTCCAACTCTTCATAATCTGCTGGAATTCCTCGATTTACAAATACCAATTCTGCAGTAACATCTCCGTCTGCTGAATATGCATTGTAGGTTGGTAGTTGCTCCGATTTTTGTCCAGACGTTCCATCTTCTTTCAAAGATGGCTCTTCTAACTTAGCTTTGTAAGGTTTATCTCCTAACAATTCAAGAGACCTTGATTTTGGTGTGGGGAACAACACATCATACCTTGCCAACTCGGTTTCATAACCCCATTGTTTGAAAAATCCAGCCATGTATTCAGCATTGGCTTTACCTTGTTCCGAGCCTATATGGTGAGGGCGTGAAGTTAAAAATTTCATCCAAACATCCTGGTTGGATGTACTAATCATCGCATCAAACTGCTTTTCATAATCAAGCTGCTTCTGCGTATTAGCAGGGAAGAATCCGCTCAATTTTTTTTGAGCACTTGCAGATAAATTGAAAAAAATGCAGGTGATTAATGCAAATAATATACGCATGTTCATGGAATTTTAGATTGCATAAAAGTATGAAATCAATTCCTGAAAATGACTGCCGACTTTATTTTTATCCGATATTCCTTATTTCAGCCAACAGATCTTGAAGTGCTTTTTTGGCATCACCAAATAACATAGATGTTTTGGGTTGAAAAAATAACTGATTTTCAATACCGGCATATCCAGGCTTCATGCTTCGCTTGTTCACAATAACATGTTTTGCATCTTCAACTTCTAAAATTGGCATCCCGTAAATAGGAGATGCAGGATCTGTTTTAGCAGCTGGATTGACAACATCATTGGCACCTAATATTAGCACTACATCGGCAGATTTGAATTCTTCGTTCGCCACTTCCATTTCTAGCAATTTTTCATAGCTCACATCAGCTTCAGCCAGCAATACATTCATGTGGCCAGGCATTCTTCCTGCAACCGGATGGATAGCATATTTTACCTCAACGCCCCTGCTTTCTAATGTTTTTTCCAATTCGTGACAAACATGCTGTGCTTGAGCAACAGCCAATCCATATCCAGGAACAATCATTACTTTATTTGCGTATCCCATAACCACCGCAGCATCACTCAATGAAATCTCCTTGTAAGCACCCGTCATGGCTACTCCTGGTTGTCCACTTGCATTACCACCACCAAACGACCCAATCAACACATTTTTCAAACTACGGTTCATAGCTTTGCACATTAACACAGTAAGCAATGTGCCAGCCGCTCCTACTAGAATTCCTCCTGTTAACATTACTTTGTTGTCATACAAGAATCCACCACATGCCGCAGCTACTCCCGTGAATGAATTTAGAAGGGATATTACCACTGGCATATCTGCTCCTCCAATTGGAAGAACAAAAAATACACCATACAAAATGGATAAAAATATAATTACATAAAAAAATAATGGCGTTTCTTCAGGTCTTGCAACAATGATGAATGCAGCCAATAAAACATTCAAACCAAAAATGACAAGATTTGCAATATGCTGCCCTTTGAAAGAAAAATCTTTTACTTTTCCATTCAATTTACCCCATGCTATCATACTACCAGAAAAAGATACAGCGCCTATGATGAGCCCAAGTAAAATTATCAACAACTTAGTTCCATCCAAACTTGAATAAAACTCATAACCACCACTTGCATAAACAACAGGATCAACATGAACAAGGTGCCTAAATTCAATGATTGAAATCAAGGCAGCACAAGCACCTCCCATACCATTAAATAAACTCACCATCTCTGGCATAGCAGTCATCTTAACTCTCTTTGCCATCAAAAATCCTACTACAGTACCTATCACCAATCCTCCAAAAATCCATGCATAATTGCCTAATTTAGCCCCGTTTTCTTCATAAAGAAAAATAGTTCCAAAAATTGCAATGCCCATACCAACTGCCGCTAAAAGGTTTCCCTTGCGAGCTGTGGCAGGATTCGACAACATCTTTAACCCGCTAATAAAAGATATTGAGCCGAGTAGATAACATAAAGCAAGTATGTTCAATTCCATTGTACCCTTGTTTATTAAAATTTATTTTTTCTTCTTAAACATTTCTAACATTCTATCCGTAACCACAAACCCACCTACCACATTTAAAGTTCCTAAAACCACTGCAAGAAAGCCCAACACTAAAGCTGGAACATTGTCTTGCTCGGCTTTCCCCATTACAATGATGGCTCCAATAATAACCACACCATGAATGGCGTTAGCACCACTCATTAAGGGGGTGTGCAAAACACTCGGCACCCTGCCGATTACTTCAATACCCACAAAAATCATGAGCACCACTACATAGATCATCTCTTGATGCAATGCTATCCATTCTAAAATTTGATTCATATCGTATGATTTAACCTGATAAAAATTAAAAATTTTCTAAACAGAAGCCCTTGTTCCTATCACCAATTCATCAACAGGCTGCTCTATAATACATCCCTCTTTATCCAACAACAACTGAATGAAATTCAAAATATTCTTACCGTATAACTTACTGGCATCTGATGGCATTGTTGCGGGCAAGTTACTATCACCTATGATTGTAACTCCATTGTACAAAACCACTTCCCTATCTTTCGTTACTGGTGTATTACCTCCTGTAGATGCAGCTAGATCTACAATAACACTACCCCTTCTCATTTTTGCTAACATTTCTTCTGTAACCAATATTGGTGCTTTTCTTCCGGGTATTTGTGCTGTTGTAATTATAATATCTGCCTTAGCTACGCTTTCTGTAATCTTAATTTGCTGATTCTTTTTATACTCTTCACTTTGCTCCACCGCGTATCCTCCAGCAGATGACGCATCAGCAGCACCTGGCACCTCAATAAATTTAGCTCCCAAACTCTGAACTTCTTCTTTAACGGCTGGACGTGTATCAAATACCTCTACCACAGATCCCAATCTTTTGGCAGTTGCGATGGCTTGCAATCCAGCTACCCCAGCTCCGAGAATCAACACCTTCGCTGGCGCGATACTACCGGCAGCTGTCATAAACATAGGGAAATATCTTCCGTAAGCGTTAGCGGCAGTAAGTACTGCCTTATATCCTGCAATGTTTGCCTGACTTGACAACACATCCATGCTTTGCGCCCTGGTTGTTCTAGGAAGCAACTCCATGCTATACACTATGACACCTTGATCAGTCCAAGATTGTATTCTTTCTTTTTCAAACCTTGCCTGAAACATGCCAATCAGAATAGCTCCCTTGCGCAAGTTTTGGATGGGGTTGTGAATAGACAATACGATGTCTGATCCTGAAGCAATTTCTTCAGCGGTTTTTATTTCAGCACCAACTGCTAGGTAGTCAGCATCAGAACAAAATGCATTAAGTCCTGATCCACTCTCTATCCAAACCTGTATGTTTTTCTTTATTAATTGCGCTGCACCTTCTGCAAGCAATGAGACTCTTGTTTCAGGAAAAAATTCTTTTAAAACACCAACAATCATGGGGGTAGTTTGAAGTGGCAAATTTAATCAATTAAAGTTTGTCATCAGCTATCAATTTTTAGAAACGAATAGAAAAATCAAGCTTTTCTTTAAATTCTTTTCGAAAAAAAACAATTCCAACAAAAAATAAATCTATTGTACAGCTAACTTCTTTGAAATTTTTTATTTCTTGCCAAGCTTTTTCCATCCCTTCACTCCAATGAATATCATCGAAAATCATGATATCATCTTCACCACAATACTTTAGCGATTGATTGAAATAATCCAAGGTTGAATGATATTGATGATTTCCATCAAAAAAAATCATCTTACGGCCTTTCATTTTAACCAAAGCACCTGCTAACTTTTCAGAAAAATCTCCAACAATCAATTCAATATTATCTTTAGATTCTTCAATAAATGACTGCCTAGCAAATTCTGCAATCGCTGTTGAACCTTCAATGCTAATTACACCATGGGTGGGATTTGCCAAAGCCAGGTACCTTGTTGTTAACCCTAGCGAAGTACCCAATTCTAAAATGGTCTCCATCCGATAGTAAACTGCCATTTTATAAAGCAATTGTCCGAATTTAGGCGACTTCGCAGCATTTTTTGCAATGGAACCAACTGTTCTTTTGGATGCATTCCCTTTTACAGAACCTGCGCCTAAGTCAACCACCGTTAGCTCCTCACTAGACTGCCTCAATGTTTTTCGCAACAGCTCTATTTCTTTGAATAATAATTTATCTTTCAAAGGCGACTTCAAAACCTGGGTGATGAAATCAAAAACAAATGGAGAGTGAACTCCATGCCCACGGCTATTAGATGACTTAACCCAATATTGAAGATATTTTTTAGCTAGCTGAAAACCAGTGTACATAATTTATGCTTATTTAGATACCCTCTCCCATGTTTCAAAAGCATAACTATACGCATGTTTCTCATCTTGTTGCATTTCTGCCGAACTCGTTAATCTAAATTGATCTTGGTCAATTTTTGAAAAAAATACAGTTGCTTCCGGAAATGAACCATGAACCCTTGTTAAATAAATTTTATCAGCAGTTGGTATTGATTGCTCATAAATTTCTCCACCTCCAATCACAAAAACCTCTTTGCAATCAGTTTCTGCAGCCCTCATGTACGCATCTTCTAAACTCTTTACAACCCATAAATTCTGCGTTTCTTCAATCAACGATGGCTGCCTCGTTACAACAATGTTAATCCTTCCCGGCAAAGGTTTTCCGGCAATCGAGATAAAAGTTTTTCTTCCCATGATGATGGGCATACCCCATGTAATGTTTTTAAAAAACCTCAGGTCATTTGGGAGATGCCATAACAAAGAATTATTTCCTCCAATGGCATTTTCTTCAGCAACAGCAACAACAAGTGATATAATCATAATAACCTTTGAGTGGAATTGAATTTGTCTAAATAGCGACTGGTGCTTTTATGCCTGGGTGAGATTGATACCCTTCTAACATGAAGTCATCAAATTGAAAAGAAAAAATATCTTTCACTTCAGCATTTAACTTCATAGTTGGAAGTTGGAATGTAGACCTGGATAGCTGGAGATTTGCTTGTTCGATATGGTTGTTATATAGGTGAACATCCCCAAAACTATGCACAAAATCTCCCGGCTCTAATCCACATACCTGAGCAACCATCAACGTGAATAATGCATATGAAGCAATGTTGAATGGAACACCAAGAAAAACATCTGCTGAACGTTGGTAGAGTTGACAAGACAATTTGCCATCGGCAACATAAAACTGGAACAAGGTATGACAGGGCATTAAAGCCATATAAGGAAGCTCTGCAACATTCCAAGCACTTACAATTAACCTTCTGCTGTCCGGAGTTGTTTTTATTTGATGAATCAAATCAGCAATCTGATCATAAGTCTTTCCATCGGCACCAGCCCAAGACCGCCATTGTTTTCCATAAACAGGCCCTAATTCTCCATTTTCATCCGCCCACTCATCCCATATACTAACCCCATTTTCCTTTAAATATTGTATATTGGTTTCTCCCTTTAAAAACCACAACAATTCATAGATAATACTCCTCAAGTGTAGTTTTTTTGTAGTTACCATTGGGAAGCCGTCACTCAGGTTAAACCTCATTTGATGCCCAAATATACTTCTCGTTCCTGTTCCTGTTCTATCAGTTTTTTCGGCACCATTTTCCATGATGTGCTTCAAAAGATCTAAATATTGTTGCATGATATTTTACTTATTCCCTTAAATTATTTAATCACTTCTGAGATCACCTTACCAACATTTCCATTTGGCATTTGAATTTTCAACAATGCCGCCAAAGTAGTGGCAATATCAGTCATATAAACTTCACGATGTGTTTCACCATGCTTAATTCCCCATCCCATCCAAAGCAATGGAATATGAGAGTCATAAGGGAACATTGATCCATGTGTTGTTCCAGTTGGTCCACCAAAGAAATATCCTGGCTTATAAACAACCTGTACATCTCCTGCCAACTTTTCATTGTATCCTTTAATAAACATTTCTTTGAATTCTGCGGGTAGATTGGCTGCGCTGATGTTTTCATTGTCAAATGCAATCAACACATCTTCTTCTTTGTTTAATTCTTGAATAAAAAAAGATTTTACTTTTTTTAGATCTAACATCGCCGAATCAATCAGTTTCCTGTTCATATAAAATTGATAATTGGCATTGGATTCAACAATTTTTTTGACTCCAAACTTTGCTTCAGTAGCCAACTCCGCACGTTTACTGCTTTTCATCGATTTTCCAGGCAATTTATGCTCCGCCAAAAATGCAGGTACATGTGCTACCGCATGATCTGCTGTCATGAAAAATGTATACTTCCCCTTTCCGATTTTTTTATCTAAATAATCGAAAAACAATCCCAACTCTTCATCCAATTTTATATAGGTGTCCTCGATTTCAACTGAATTTGGTCCAAAAGTGTGACCAACATAATCAGGACTGGATAAACTTATGGCAAGAAAATCTGGGATGCTATCCGCACCCAATTGCTCTGCTTCAATTGCTGCTTTTGAAAATGCCAATGTTAGTGTATTCCCCATAGGTGTTGATGAAATAGCACCATAATTTTTCCCAATATTTGACTCTAAATTCCTAGGAAAGGTATTTTTTTTCAAATTCAAATTACCCGTGTCACTTTGAGTGTAAGAAGCAAATGGCTTGCTTAAACTCCATTTATACCGATAAAGAGAATCTGTAATTTTTCTTGCGTTAAATGATGCAGCCCATGGCGTCAACTCTTTCATGTACCAAGTACTAGAAATAAAATTTCCAGAAGAACCGTCATACCAATATGCTCCATCTGGAGCATGGCCTGCCGGTAAAATACTGCCCCTGTCTTTTATAGCAACACCAATTACTTTAGACCTAAAATTAGTGGCCAGCTTCAACTCATCAGTGATGGTTGTAGCAATCAAATTTTTGGGAGACATTGGCTCTCCTTTGCTAGTTGAACCAACCAATTTTACAGAATCATCTTCAACACAGTAAACCATCTTCTTTAATTGCCTATCATACCAATCATTTCCCATGATTCCAGTTATCGCCGGCACAGACCCAGTATAAACTGTTGCATGTCCCGCAGCTGTTACTGTCTGCGCGTAAGGGATTAATGTATTTTCACAACTAAATCCTTCTCTCATTACTCTTTTAAATCCTTTTTCACCGAAGCGACTTTGGAATCGATATAAATAATCCCACCTCATCTGATCCACCATGATGCCAATAACCAACTTTGGGGCTGCGTCTTTTGAAATTTTCTGTTGAGCCGTTGCGTTTGATAAAACAAAAACAGAGATTAAAAATCCTACAATAATTTTTTTCATAATTAAATATGGCTGTAAATGATCGCAAAGATAAGGTTTTGGGAAGTTTTGAACTTAACTCTACAGATTAAGCTCTTGTTATATTGAACTAAAAATTAAAAATTTTATCTTTGCACTGTCTTAAAACATTTAATCCCTCAAATATGGCAGATATTTTCGAAAGGCTGATTAAAAATTACGGCCCACTTGGACAACACAGAGAACGTGCGCATGGCTATTTCGCTTTCCCAAAGTTAGAAGGTGAGATTAGCAATAGAATGAATTTTCGTGGCAAAGAGAAAATTGTTTGGAGCTTAAACAACTACTTAGGACTAGCAAATCACCCTGAAGTAAGAAAAACCGACGGAGATGCAGCTGTAGAATTTGGATTAGCTACTCCGATGGGAGCCAGAATGATGAGCGGTAATACGAACCACCACGAACAACTTGAAAGAGAATTGGCTGCATTTGAATCAAAAGAAGATGCAATTCTGCTCAACTTTGGCTATCAAGGAATTTTAAGTTTGATTGATACTTTGTGCAGCAGGCATGACGTGATTGTTTATGATGCTGAATGCCACGCATGTATCATCGATGGACTTCGACTTCACACAGGTCATCGCTTTGTTTTTAAGCATAATGACTTAGTAGATTGTGAAAAACAACTTCAAAGGGCTACAGCGCTCATCGAAAAAAACAATACCGGTGGTATTTTGCTCATTACAGAAGGAGTTTTCGGAATGGCAGGCGATCAAGGAAAGTTGAAAGAAATTACTGAACTACGCCCTAAATATGCTTTTAGGATGCTTGTTGACGATGCTCATGGATTTGGAACTTTAGGAGAAACAGGTGCAGGGGCTGGTGAAGCGCAAGGCATCCAAGAAGAAATCGATCTGTATTTTTCCACCTTTGCAAAATCAATGGCTTCAATTGGTGCATTTATTGCGGGTCCAAAACAAATAATCGATTACATTAGATACAATATACGCAGTCAAATTTTTGCAAAGTCACTTCCTTTACCGATAGTTTTAGGTAACCTAAAAAGACTTGAACTCCTTAAAACAAAACCTGAACTAAAAAATAAGCTTTGGGAAAATGCACTTAAACTACAACAGGGTTTAAAAGAAAAAGGGTTTGATATCGGAAAAACTGATTCCGTAGTTACACCTGTTTATATGAAAGGAGGTGTTGAAGAAGCTACTTTCATGGTAACAGACCTAAGAGAAAATTATCATATTTTTTGTTCTATAGTTGTGTACCCAGTTATTCCAAAAGGACATATAATCTACAGACTGATTCCTACTGCTACTCATACGGATGAAGATATAGCGTTAACTTTAAAAGCTTTTGAAGAAACAAAGAAGAAATTAGACGAAGGCACTTATAAGAGCGAAGAAATTGCGAAGATGTCTGAACTTTAATATTTTATCCCTGCTTCGGCAGGGATTTTTTTTGTATTTCATCTTAAAACAAAAAAAAAGGGCCAGGATAAAAATCCAGCCCCGTTTTAAATCCAATATCCTATGAAAAACCATAGATGTAACGGAATATGTTAAAGCTTATTGTATTGTTAAAAAATTAATTAGTTGTCTGAAATTTTATACTTTATCCCAGCTTCGGCAGGGATGTTTTTTTGTATTTCAATTTAATACAAAAAAAAAGGGCCAGGATAAAAATCCAGCCCCGTTTTAAATCCAATATCCTATGAAAAACCATAGATATAACGGAACATGACAAGTCTTATTGTATTGTTAAGATTTTATTTTTAAAAAGAATAAAAAAGGCTTTGTTTAACTTTTTTTTGAAAAACCAGTAACTTTTGTTGGCCTTCATTGTTTACTCTTCAAATAGGAAGTTAATGAGAAAAATTGTTGTTGCAGTAACCGGAGCCAGTGGATCAATTTATGCCCATCTTCTCATAAAAAAACTCAAAGAATTGCATCAACAGTGGGATGAGCTTGCCATAATTTTTTCAGACAATGCCCGCGTTGTTTGGGAAACCGAATTAGAAAATCAAGGATACCTTTACTTAGACCTTCCCATATTTGAAAAAAATGATTTTAACGCTCCATTCGCCTCAGGATCTGGGCAATATGATACGATGATCATTGTACCGTGTTCCATGGGAACCTTGGGAAGAATTGCATCTGGTATTTCAAACGATTTGATATCGAGGGCAGCAGATGTAATTCTTAAAGAAAGAAGAAAACTAATATGTGTAGCAAGAGAAACCCCATATAACTTGATTCACATCAAAAATATGGAAACAATTACCTTGGCAGGTGGTATCATTTGTCCTGCAACACCATCATTTTATAGCAATCCTAAAACAGCTGAAGACATTGCCTATACTGTAGTTGACCGTATTTTGGATTTAGCTGGATTAGATATTAACACCTATCGTTGGGGAAATCAATGAATCAACGTAAATCAATCAATTCTACCCCAGGATATTTCTTAGCACTGTAGACAAAAGCATCATCGGCAATAGAAGCGTTCGTTGAAAATGAATTGATGGCATACAAATAACGGTTACCTGACTTTTCAAAAACCCTTGTTGACATGATAACCTTTGAAGCCTTATCTACTTCAAGCACAAGTTTGAAAAAAGGTTTTGTCTTGTCTATTGGGGTAAGTTCAACTACTTGATAAGTTTTGCCTTCCCTTTTAATTTCGGGATTTAAATAAAACAGAAAATCCTTATCATAAAAATTTGTAAATAATTTTTGAGGGGTAATTGCGCCACTACTGTTGTCTAAGGTGCTTAACTGAACTTCTTGTGCGGCCTTATCCAACGTCCAAATACTTACACCATCACAAAAAATTTCTTGGCCTGTAATTGAAACTTGATACTTTGCTCCTTTCATCATCACAGTGCCTGATTTTGTACCCTGGACCTTTCCAGCAGCATTTTCAATCTTTAAAGTGAAAGATGCCTTCATGGTTTTGAAGGTTTTGAATTTGGCACTTACGGCATCCAATACTTTTTTGGCTTCCGGATCACTCTTTCCCATGCCTTTAGGCACTTGTGCATGTATATTTGAAATTAGAATCAGCAATGTGAAACCAGCTAGTAAAATTTTATTTAACATGTAAACTATTGATTATTTGGGTTTAGTATCAAAGCACATTCTTTTGCAAAGAAAAGATTATTATATTGAATTCAGGTATTGATCTAGTTCATATTCTGTTTTATACAAAACTTCTCTCACTTTACTTCCTTTACTCGGACCAACAATCCCTGCAGCTTCCAACTGATCCATCAATCTACCAGCCCTGTTATAACCCAGTTTCATCCTACGTTGAATCAAAGAAGTAGAACCCATTTGACTCTGCACAATGAGCATGGCGGCGTCATTGAACAAAGGATCTCTGCTCAACAAATCAACTTCTCTATCCTCTATATCTTTTTCATCAATGACTTCTGGCAGTTCAAATGCAGAAGGATACCCTTGCTGCAAGCCAATGAAATCTACCACCTTTTCAACTTCTGGCGTATCTACAAAAGCACATTGCACCCTTGTAACTTCACCCATGTATGAAACGAGCATATCCCCTCTTCCTATCAGCTGCTCAGCACCTCCTACATCGAGAATAGTTCTGCTGTCAACCTTAGATGAAACTTTAAAGGCTATCCGTGCCGGAAAATTTGCCTTTATAGTTCCTGTTATGATATTTACCGAAGGCCTTTGAGTGGCTACAATCAAATGTATTCCAATTGCCCTTGCCAACTGCGCCAACCTAGCAATCGGTGTTTCAATCTCCTTACCAGCGGTCATGATTAAATCTGCAAATTCATCAATCACCAGAACAATGAAAGGAAGGAATTTATGCCCTTTAGTTGGCAACAGTATCCTGCTTACAAATTTTTCATTGTATTCCCTGATGTTACGGCATCCAGCCTCCTTCAGCAAATCATACCTTTCATCCATTTCTATACAAAGTGCATTCAAAGTGTTTACAACCTTTCTTGTATCTGTAATGATGGCATCTTCTTCTCCGGGTAATTTTGCTAAAAAGTGTTTCTCAATGATCCTGTACAATGACAATTCCACTTTCTTCGGATCAACCAAAACAAACTTAAGTTGTGAAGGATGCTTTTTATACAAAAGTGAAACGAGGATGGCATTTAATCCAACCGACTTTCCTTGCCCTGTTGCTCCAGCCATCAAAAGATGTGGCATAGCTGCCAAATCTAGTATGAAATTTTCGTTGTCAATTTTTTTACCCAATGCAATTGGTAGCGCATAATCATTTTTCTGAAACTTCTCTGATGCTAACAAAGACCTCATGCCTACAATGCTTTTCTTAACATTGGGCACTTCAATTCCAATAGTTCCTTTTCCAGGAATAGGGGCAATAATCCTGATACCCAATGCTGATAGACTAAGAGCAATATCGTCTTCGAGATTTTTAATCCTTGAAATCCTTACCCCTGCCGCCGGCACAATTTCATAGAGGGTAACTGTTGGTCCTACCGTTGCAAAAATCTTTTGAATTTCAATATCATAATTGCGTAGGGTTGTCATGATTTGGTTCTTATTAGCCTCCAACTCATGTTGATCCATCACGATTTTTTCTCCAGAATGTTGTGCCAATAAATCCAATGCCGGGTATTTGTAATTCTTCAAATCAGCAATTGGGTCGTAATTAGGTGACCCTAATACAGCGGAAGCTTGAGGCTTTACGATTGATTCCTGAATGACAGGTTTGATTTCAAACCCAAGCGCTGGTTCTGATAGATCATCGTTAAATACGGTTAATTCACCTTCGTTAGACACCAATAATTTATTGGAATTGTCGAGTGTTTGATCCTTGAGTAACGGAAATACTTCCTCATCTTTTTCTATAAGCTCAAAGGGGGTTGATTCATCATCTGGGTTAAGATCAATTTTCTTTCTCTTTCGCTTACCTAAATCACCTTGTGTTAAATCAATTCTAGGTTGCACAGCATCTGGAACTACAGTTGGCAAAGGTTCAGCCAAAACAGACTCATTCAAAACTACAGTTGGTTTATTCTTCTTACCGAAGGTCCAATTAAAAACAGGATTGAATCTCCAAATAAAATAGGCAAAAAGAGCAGTAACTAAAACGGCAAAAGTGCCTACTTTCCCAATTACCGCGTTCATCCAGGTCGACGAATATTGTCCAAAAGCCCCTCCCCAATTAAAAGCAGACAATCCTGTAAAGTAGGAAGCACTCACGCTAACAATCACCAACCCTAATACCATATAGCGAATGCTTCTCCACAAAGAATACACTTTTCTATCTAATAAAAGGTTTATTCCCAATACAAAAAACAACATACAAAAAAAGAAAGAAGCAATGCCAAAGCCATATTCAAAAAAAATGAATGCGGTATAGGCCCCTAAACTGCCAAATAAATTGGTTATTTCAAGTTCGTTTGGGAGCAATATTTTGATGCCTGTATCCCTAATCTTATCCTGATCAGCAGTCCACGTAAACAAATAGGACCCAAAAGCAATTAATAAAAAGAAGCAAATAAATACCAAAAAAGCACCGAATATTTTATGTGTTCGTTTGTCTCTAACCAATTCCTTGATAGCAACTTCTTCTGGCTTTTCTTCAGTAAAAACATCAGGTTCTGGATTAACTTTAGGGGATTTTAATTTATTACCCATGTGCTGATGATGAATTTTATTGTTATTTCCTTTCGGTTGTTAGTACCCAAATTTACACCATAATGTGCATCAAAATACATGATTTCTATGGATGAAATCATTTAGCAAAACCTTAAGTTATTGCTTTGGCTTCTTGGTATAGCTTTCATCAGCAGGAATTCCCATGAACATACACAACCATCCCGCAACAAATGAAACACCTCCCAAAGGTGTCAACATCGCAATGATTGAATTGATTGGAACACCTGCCGTTTTCAACAATACGATGGCATACAATGAACCACTAAAAAGTATTATGCCTATTACAAAACAATAGGCTGCCCAGAGGATTTTTTTGTTTGGATAATGCCTGTACTTCATGCCGGCTATGAAAATGGCAATAGAATGAAACATTTGGTAATTAATACCTGTTTTTGCGGAATTAAGATCTTCTACACTTACAAAATCCTTTAATGCATGTGCGCCAAATGCTCCGAAAATAACAGACAATGCGGCCAAAAAAGCTGCTGTTTTAAATAAAATCTTACGCATGGGTTATCAATTTTAAAAATAATTCAATCGATAAAGGGGAATCTTTGATTGTGACTATTGATTGCTCATAAAATGGCTTTCTTTCCAACAATTTTAGGTTTATGAAAGATTCAATTTCAACATCGTTTAACCCTTTAAGCAGAGGCCTCATTGTCCTATCCTTTGCTAACCTTGCCAAAAGAATTTCACTAGTTGGGTTTAACCAAACTGTCAAACCCTTTTCATTCATCCAATTCATATTATTCTTAAAACATGGTGTTCCCCCTCCGCATGCAATGAATACAAAATTACTTTTATTGAGTTGATTTTCAAAAACTTGTGACTCACATGAAATTAATTTATTTGTAAGATTTCGAAGAACTGAGGCTTCTAAGTCTCTAAAATAAGTTTCCCCATGCATTTCAAAAATTTCATTGATGGTTTTACCCTCTTTAGCTTCTATTTCATGGTCTAAATCAAAAACACTAAATCCGTTAGCAATCGATAATTGTTGGATTAGGTGAGATTTTCCAGAACCCATAAATCCATTTAGAAAAACAATCATCTGATCTTATTTATATTTTCAAATTACATGGCTATTTGAAAGCGTTAAAGCCGGTGATATCCATACCAGTTATCAAAAGATGAATATCATGAGTACCCTCATAGGTAATCACACTTTCTAAGTTCATCATGTGGCGCATGACTGGATATTCGTCTGTAATTCCCATTCCTCCCAATATCTGACGGGCATCTCTGCAAATATCCTGGGCCATGGCACAGGAATTTCGTTTGGCCATGCTAATTTGAGCGGCACTGGATTTTCCGGCGTCCATCAATATACCCAACCTCCAATTAAGCAACTGGGCTTTCGTTATTTCAGTTAACATTTCAGCTAGTTTTTTTTGCTGCAACTGAAAAGCTCCGATAGGTTTATCAAACTGAATTCTTTCTTTAGCATAACGTAAAGCCACATCGTAACAATCCATAGCCAATCCCAATACACCCCATGCAATCCCATACCTGGCTTTTGACAAACAACCAAGTGGTCCTTTTAATCCAACAACACCTGGCAAAATATTTTCCTTAGGCACCTTCACGTCCTCAAACAACAATTCCCCTGTAGCAGATGCCCTTAAACTCCACTTCCCATGAATTTCAGGCGTTGAAAAACCTTCCATCCCCCTTTCTACAATAACACCTTTTATTTCACCGATTTCATTTTTGGCCCAAACAACAGCGATGTCTGCAAATGGAGCATTGCTTATCCACATCTTGCTGCCGTTTAGCAAAATATGGTCGCCCTTGTCTTCAAAATGCGTGAGCATTCCTGATGGATTGCTTCCATGATCAGCTTCTGTTAACCCAAAACAACCCAACCACTCACCAGTAGCAAGTTTAGGCAAGTATTTCATTTTCTGTTCTTCAGAACCATACTGATAGATAGGATACATCACCAAAGACCCTTGAACACTGGCTGTTGATCGAACGCCGCTGTCACCTCGCTCCAACTCCTGCATCATCAAACCATAACTGATGTTATCCAAACCTGCCCCACCATAGAGGGTAGGAATTGTTGGACCAAAACAACCTAAGGCGCCCATTTCTTTTACAATCTGAATAGGAAAAATGCATTTCTGTGCCGCATCCTCAATAATGGGTGATATTGACTTTTTTACGTAATTCCGGATGGCATCACGTATCATAATGTGCTCCTCAGATAGTAATTCATCAAGCTGGTAATAATCTGGTGATTCAAAAAGATCTTGTCGTGCCATATTTTTCTTATAATATATGCAAAGTTACAAAAGTTTGAAACATCACTTTATTTGTCAAAAACAATGCATAACCATTAAACACTAAACCATAAACTTCTCACTTAAATTGCATCAAACCACAAAGGCTGTGGATCATTCCAATCACCGTTGTAATTGATAAAAAGCTCCTCTCCTTTGTTGATATTTGATACAGCAATGATGCTGATTTGATTGTGCTGATAATCCATTTCATAGATGCAATTGGATTTATATGAATGATTGTAAATGGGTACATATCCCAATGCCATGCAATACTGACTTTTTTCTGATCCCCATTCGAAAATATAATCGTGAAGCAATGTCTTATCTAAAAATTCACGATCGGCTGCTCCCATCACAATCACAGGTGCGATCTCTATAACAGTTCCTTTAGCAATTGATTGCGAAGTAAAAACACCATTTCCCCTTTTTTCTGTGGGTAAAATATGCAGGTAAGGCTGAATCATAACTTAATATTGTAAGGTGAAAAACTATGATTATTTTCGCTAAAATTTTTGTGCATGAGTCTGGCGGCAAATAACCTCGGGTTTCAAGAACAATTCGAACTCATCATCTCAGACGAGGATGAAATGAACATCCATGAGTTTTTGAACAACCTGAACATCAGCGATGTTGCCACATTGGTTGAAGATAATGAAGATCATGCAACTAAAATAATTGCATCTCTATCAGTTCACCGAGCTGCCAGTACTTTCAAAATACTTGAACTCAATGTTCAAAAACAAATCATCCATGAACTTCAGCCTTTAAAAACAGCTGCCCTCCTCAATGAGCTGCCAGCAGATGACCGTACTTCATTTCTTGAAGAGCTTCCAACTGAAGCTGTTCGTGAACTGATAAAACTTTTAAACCACGAGGAGCGGAAAATAACCCTTTCTCTGCTAGGATACGATGAAGGGAGTGTTGGTCGTTTAATGACACCCGACTATATTGCTGTACAATCGGATTGGACCATTGCTGAAGTACTTGAACATATTAGAGAAGTTGGAAAAGACAGTGAAACGATTGATGTAATTTATGTTATCAATGACCATGGGCAATTGGTAGATGACGTAAGAATTAGAGAGTTCTTGCTTTCCCCTCCAGAACGTTTAGTAAGTGAACTTACGGATGGTCGATACATTGAACTAAATGTAAACGACGACCAAGAAATGGCCAACCAAGTCTTTAAAATGAACAATAGGGTTGCATTGCCAGTTGTTGACAACAACAATATATTGGTAGGAATCGTAACCATCGATGATGTGCTCTGGGTTGCTAATGAAGAATTCAGTGAAGACATGCAAAAAATGGGAGGTACCGAAGCTTTAGAAGAACCTTATTTGGAAATTTCTATCTTGAAACTTTTCAAAAAAAGAGTTGGATGGTTGATTGTACTTTTCATGGGTGAAATGCTCACGGCAACAGCAATGGCATCTTACGAAATGGCGTTAGACAAAGCATTGGTTTTGTCTTTATTCATACCTCTTATTATCTCCAGCGGTGGAAACACAGGATCACAAGCCTCGTCACTCATTATTCAAGCCCTCACTGTTGGCGAAGTTACCTTAGAAGATTGGTGGAATGTAATGCGCAGGGAAATTGTGTCTGGCATCCTTTTAGGAACCGTATTGGGTATTATTGGTTTTTCGCGTGTGGTTATTTGGGCACAAATTTTTCCAGACGTGTATGGTGCCCACTACGTGTTAATTGCTTCAGTAGTAGGCATCTCATTGATAGGTGTAGTGATGTTTGGAACAATCACTGGATCAATGTTGCCAATCTTATTAAAAAAATTAGGTGCAGATCCAGCTGTTTCATCTGCACCATTTGTTGCCACCTTAGTTGACGTAACGGGTGTAATAATTTACTTCAACTGCGCTTATTTGTTTCTAAAAGGGACCATGTTATAATTAAATAGCCTGATGATTAAAGGGCTGAAGAACCATTTCACTCACAACACCACTGGCTGGTTGTTGGCATAAAAACCAAATAGCCCTTGCAGCTTCTTCTTCCCTAATCATCTTTTCTTTCTGAACTTTTAGGTCAATTGTTTCCCAAAAAGGTGAATCAACACCACCTAAAAATATATTGGTAATTCTAATTTCAGTTCGTTTAAGCTCTTCCCTAATACATTGCATCATACCAACCAATCCATACTTACTGGCTGAATAAGCTGCGGCACCTGCCATAGGCACTTTTCCCAATACCCCAGGAATATTAATGATTAAACCTTTTTTCACTTCCTTCATAGCTGGGAGAAATGATTTTACCAACAGAAAAGAACCAAGCAAATTGGTTTGTATCGATCTATTAAAGTCTTCAATAGTAAGTTGCTCCAAGGGCTTGATAATGCCAATTCCGGCAGCATTGATTAATATATCCAGTGTTCCCATCTCAGCAGACACTGCAGCAGCTAATGCCTCCACATCAGATGAAACTGAAATATCACCTGCAAACAATTTTGAATTGGATAATCCAATTGAATCAGCCAATTCTGCCAATCGCCTTACATTTCTACCTGTAATGAACACGTTTGCCCCACTCTGGTGCAACAATTTTACCAAATGAGTACCAATGCCACCTGTAGCACCAACAACCAAAATTTTTTTTGCAGTTAATTTCTCCATATCTCTTTTTTGTTAAAAACATTTAAAACACAATTTTGTTTTCTCTTTGAATGGTATCAAAAAAAATAACTCGTGTAAACTCATTTTTTTAACCATTTTTGAAATGTTAGTAACCTTCAATAACCTTAATAAAAATGAAAAGACCTTGGAACAGAATTAACTTACCCATTTATAGCGTAAGTTCTAAACACGATGAAGAGCATAACATGCACATCTGCACGTATGTATCCGCTGTAAGCATGACTCCCAAAAGAATGATGGTGGCCATCTATAAAGGAACTAAAACACTTGAATTGGTTACATCCTCAAAACATTTTGTTTTGCAACTATTGTCGGAATCGCAATATAACCTTGTAAAGCTACTCGGACAATCATCAGGATTTAAAATCGATAAGATTGCTCGTCTCAACAAAAGAAAACTAATTGACAATTGGAAAAATTATCTTGTTTTAAAAGATGCCCTTGCTTACATTGAATTAGAAACCATTAATACCATTGACGGAGGGGATCATATTCTCCATGTTTGTGATGTATCAAGTTTTTACAACAACCTACCCGGGGAACCTTTAACTTTGAACTTGTTAC
>Ga0164294_10001664_pt1 | contig 20476 bp, 18 predicted proteins | sample GEODES005metaG_FD_111479 | JGI IMG/M metagenome (GOLD analysis project Ga0164294, IMG submission 111479) | Oligotrophic lake water microbial communities from Sparkling Lake, Wisconsin, USA - GEODES005 metaG | ecosystem: Environmental > Aquatic > Freshwater > Lake | place: USA: Sparkling Lake...
AAAATCCTCGTTCTTTTAGCCGCTCTTGGCGCAATTTCTGGTGCTGTTCAGGCCCAGGAACAAATCAAAGTTTTGAGCACCCAGGAATTAGTGAATACTTGCAAACTGCCTGCAAGCCCAGAATCTCGCAGTTTTTGTATTGGCTACACCAGCGCAATTTACGACACCTATCTTGCAACACGTCACCCACAACGCGCTAGACCTTTTATTTGCGTCAATCAACCTGCACCAAAGCGTGATGATGTGATTGCTGATTTTGTAAAGTGGGCTGGCGAAAATCCACAGACTGCTGATAAGCCTGCTGCAGGAACTGCACTTGGTTACCTCGCAATGCGCTTTCCTTGCGGCAAAAAATAATCTAAGCACACAAGCTTATTCAAATTACATTCAGAGGATTAGTTGATATGAAAAAAATTATTGCAATTACCGCAGCAACATTAGCGATTGCAGGTTGTTCTAATATGAGCAATACCGAACAACGCACTGTCTCCGGCAGTGCTATTGGTGCTACTGCTGGCGCTATCGGCACAGCCATTTTCCACGGCAATCCAATCTGGGGTGCAGTGGGTGGTGCAGCAGTGGGTGCAGCATCTGGCTATATCTATGATGCATACAAAAAGGAACAGGCTTCTGAATACAACGCTGGCTATGACGCTGGTAAAAACAAAAAGCCTGCTAACGCACCTAACTAAGTCTTCTGATTACAGACTCAAGAAATTCTGTTGAGTTATTATTTTAAAAAAACCCAGCTCGTATTAATTTACTAGCTGGGTTTTTATTTGGATTTCACCAGCCAGCGCCTTATGAATGGGGCATTTCTGAGCAATCTCCAAAAGACGCTCTCTTTGCTGATCATCCAGATCACCCACTAACTCAATATGTCGTGTCAATATTTCAACATCATTATGACGTTCGATATCGACAGTCACTATTGCATTTTTTAAGTTCATTGCTTTTCGCTCTGTATACATCTTCAAGGTCATGCTAGTGCAAGCTGCTAATGCTGCACCTAAATATTCGTGGGGCGATGGCCCTGTCCCGCTCCCACCTTTTGAAATCTCAACATCAGATAAATAGTGCAAATCACCTGTACTCAGTTTTTGCTGGAGTGGACCCTCACCAAACTGTGACACTACTTTTCTCATAAGGACCTTTCAGTATTTTTAAGGAATACATGTATTAAAACAATCTATTCTAGGTTTGCTTTATGACTGTGGCTTGGCACTTTTTTCTTGAACTGGTAAGCCTGCTTTTTTCCATGCGCTAAATCCACCCTCTAAATGACAAACATCTGACAAACCCATGTTTTGCAAGGTCTGAGTGGATAGGGAAGAGCGCCATGCAGAGGCGCAATATAAAACGATACGCTTACCTTCCCCAAAAATGGGCTTGAAATAGGGGCTATCAGGGTCAACCCAAAACTCCAACATTCCTCTCGGGGCGTGAAATGCGTTCGGAATCATCCCTTCTCGCTCTAATTCGCGAATATCACGAATATCCACAAAAACCGTATTGGAATTGCCTAATAGTTGCTCCGCTTGCTCAAGCGTTAATGTTTCAATTTCCCCCATTGCCCGAGTAATCAGCTCTTGATATCCAATCTTTAATTTCACCAAAATCTCCTTAAGTAACAACCTCTTTATGTATTGAAGCACCTGCTAATATTCTGCTATGAACTTTACCCCGACCGAACTAGTCGCAAGCATTATTTTTGCTATTGCCGTCTTGCATACCTTTTGTACTGGCTATTTTGAAATGCTTGCCAGTAAATCGCCAAAACATGCTGGTTTATGGCATTTACTAGGTGAAGTTGAAGTTGTCTTTGGTTTTTGGGCGGCCATTCTTGTTATCTATATGAGCTTTAATGAAAGCTTAGATGCAGCTAAATCATTTTTAGATCGTCGCAATTTCACAGAACCCCTGTTTGTTTTTGCCATCATGATTGTAGCGGCGAGCAAACCGGTTCTCTATTTCGCTACGCAAATTCTTCATCACTTAGGTAAGGGCTTACAGACACTATTGCGCATTCGAAGCGCACCCGCTCTTTATTTCTTGACTTTGGCAGTCACGCCATTATTAGGATCTGTCATCACTGAACCAGCAGCGATGACGCTTGCCGCATTTTTATTGCGAGATCTGGTCTATAAAAACAAACCGTCAGCCACTTTGATGTTTGGAACGATTGGCGTTCTCTTCGTCAATATCTCCATTGGCGGAACACTGACTAATTTTGCTGCACCTCCTGTACTCATGGTTGCTAAAACTTGGGACTGGAGCTCTGCTTTCATGTTCGCTAACTTTGGTATTGAAGCTAGTATTGCTATTTTTATTAACTCACTTGGTGCTACGCTCTTATTTCATCGTCAACTCCTTGATCCTCAAGATAGTAGCAAGCCCGAGAATATTCCCTTTACCGTGGTCTTTGTACACCTACTCTTTTTGCTTGGAATAGTGGTCTTTGCTCATGACATGATCATCTTTCTGTGGTTGCTCCTCTTTTTTATTGGCTACACTACCGCCTATCCAAAACATCAAAGCCCATTAATTCTGAAAGAAGCACTTTTAGTGGGATTCTTCTTGGGCGGCTTAGTAGTCTTAGGATCACTGCAAGGATGGTGGTTACAACCGACTTTACAAAGCATGAGTCCAACTGCTGTCTTTTACGGCAGCCTTGCACTAACTGCTATTACTGATAATGCTGCCCTTACTTATCTTGGCTCTTTAGTGACAGGCACTTCTCCCGAATTTAAGCTAGCTTTAGTGGGTGGTGCGGTTGCTGGTGGAGGATTAACCGTGATTGCTAACGCCCCCAATCCAGCGGGTATGGCCATTTTGCGGGACTACTTCCCAAATGCCAAAGTCTCAGCCCTGTACCTTTTAATAGCGGCTATACCGCCTACTTTGGTTGCTATTTTGGCTTTCCGCCTGATTTAAAGCCATATCCCGTAAAATCTGTGCTTCGCCCCCAGTTATAAACCTGAGAACGGCATATGAAAAAGCTATATATCAAGACCTTTGGTTGTCAGATGAACGAGTACGACTCGGGCAAGATGGCCGATCTCTTGCATGCCAATGAGGGCATGATCATGACCGATACCCCAGAAGATGCGGATGTCGTACTACTCAATACCTGCTCGATTCGGGAAAAAGCGGAAGACAAAGTTTTTTCTGATCTTGGTCGCTTGCGTGAACTCAAAAAAATAAAGCCTGATTTATTGATTGGTGTTGGTGGCTGCGTAGCCAGTCAAGAAGGTCAGCAAATTGTCAGTCGTGCTCCTTATGTCGATGTCGTGTTTGGTCCGCAAACACTTCATCGCCTCCCCGACTTAATTGCACAACGTCGTAAAACTGGCACCTCACAGGTAGATATTTCTTTTCCAGAGATAGAAAAGTTTGATCATCTTCCTGCATCACGCCAAACTCGAGGATCTGCTTATGTTTCCATCATGGAAGGCTGCTCGAAATACTGCAGCTATTGCGTGGTTCCTTACACGCGTGGCGAAGAAGTGTCGCGTCCATTTGATGATGTCTTAACTGAAGTTGCTGGCCTAGCTAGTCAAGGCGTTAAGGAAATTGTTCTGCTAGGTCAGAACGTCAATGCGTATTTAGGAAAGATGGGCAGTACTGATGAAATCGCAGATTTTGCCTTGCTGATTGAATACATCGCAGAAATTCCAGGCGTAGAGCGGATTCGTTTTACGACTAGTCACCCAAAAGAATTCACGCAGCGTTTAGTCGACGTCTATGCAAAAGTTCCTAAACTCGTCAGTCATTTGCACTTACCGGTACAACACGGCTCTGACTCCATGCTATCTGCGATGAAGCGAGGCTACACTGCCCTTGAGTACAAGAGCATCATTCGTAAAATGCGCGCAGTACGCCCCGATCTCACATTATCGAGCGACTTTATTGTTGGCTTTCCTGGCGAAACCGAAGCTGACTTTGAAAAGTTACTGAAGATGGTTCAGGATCTGCAATTTGATAATAGCTTCTGCTTTATTTTCAGCCCACGGCCTGGTACCCCTGCCGCCAATCTTAGCGACGACACCCCTTATGAAGTCAAACTGAGGCGCTTACAAACTTTATTGGCCCTACTTGAAGGTCAAGCCAGCCAAATTAGCCAAAAAATGTTGGGCAATACCGAGAAAGTTTTAGTGGAAGGTCTGGCGAAAGATGGCGTTAATCTCCAGGGTCGCTGCGCGAATAATCGGGTGATTCATTTCATGGCAGAAAATCAAGATCAAGATGCACTCATTGGTAGCATGGTCGATATTGAGGTAACCGAAGTCCTCAACTACACCTTAAGAGGCGAACTTCTAAAAGCCCATGCCATCTCCATCTAAATCCAAACTCATGATTGAGTTGCAGTATGCAAGTCCAGCGATTGAAGCGGTGCTGGCTACGCAAGCCTCTACCAGTTTAATCAAGAAATGGGTCAAAGCAGCAAGCCCTCCTAGCGGACAACTGACATTACGATTTGTGAATCTGGTTGAGGGTAAAAAATTAAACTGTGCTTTTCGGAAAAAAGATGCGGCTACGAATGTATTAACTTTTCCTTACGAGTTCACAAAATCAAATGTGCATGCCGATATTATTTTTTGTCTGCCAGTGCTACAAAAAGAGGCAAAAGTACAAGGTAAAACACTGAAAGCCCATCTAGCCCATTTAGTTGTACATGGCTGCCTTCATGCTCAAGCGCATGATCACGAAACAAAAAAAGATGCAGAAAAGATGGAGGCATCTGAAGTGCAAATTCTCAAAAAACTGGGCTTTTCTAATCCCTATTTAGATACCTAGACCTCATTTATGTGCTCAATTGAAAAATTGACATCTTTCTACGCTATTCTTACTATATGCCCGACCCCAATAAATCCCTCTTAGATCGCCTAACCGATTTTTTAACACCCCAACCAATCAGCTCTGGTGAGCGCCGTAAAGAGCTCATTGAAACGCTTCGTGAAGCCCAATCTGAAGGCTTGATTGATGCAGACGCCCTATCAATGATTGAGGGTGTATTTCAAGTAGGGCAACTTTGTGCACGTGACATCTTGGTACCCAGAGCCCAAATTGATTGGATTGATATCAATCGCAGTCTTGCCGAAATCATTCAGAGCGTCATTCAAGCAGCTCACTCACGCTTTCCTGTGTATGAAGGCAGTAAAGACAATGTGATTGGCATCTTATTGGCCAAAGATCTATTGCGGCATGCCACTGAAAAAGACTTTCAAGTACGTGACTGGTTAAGACCGGCTGTTTTCATTCCCGAATCAAAACGGCTCAGTATTTTATTGCGTGACTTTAAAGATAATCGTAATCACTTGGCAATTGTGGTGGATGAATATAGTGGTGTAGCAGGCATTATCACGATTGAAGATGTGCTTGAGCAAATCGTAGGCGATATTGAGGATGAACATGATATTGATGAAGAAGCTGATAACCTCATAGCACTAGATAATGGTGATATCCGGGTCAAAGGAATTACAGAAATTGATCAATTTAATGAAACCTTAGGAACCCATTTTTCTCAGGATGAAATTGAAACAGTTGCTGGTCTAGTCATTCAACATCTGGGCAGAGTTCCAAAAGTAGGCGAGCTCATTTTGATCGATGGTATTGAATTTGAGATCTTGCGCGCTGACCCTCGTCAAGTGCATATTTTGCTTGCGCGCCAAATTCCTAAAAAAACTGACTGAGATTCATCTTGATTGATCAGCTTTCTCGCGATCGCCATCAAAGTATTCATTTTTTAGTGCTATTGCTCTTGGGCGCCATTCTCGCAGGTGCTGCCGAATTACCTTATGGCGGTTGGATACAAATTCCAATTCTTAGCATCGTTTGGTGGTGGCTCAAGCAAGAAAATGTTGCTTCAGTCAGAAAAATGTTTGTATCTGGCCTCATATTTGGCTTGGGATACTTTGTGATTGGTCTGTGGTGGATTTACATCAGCCTACATGATGTTGGTGGTATGAACGTAGCGCTTTCATGTATGGCAGTCTTTTTGCTTTCTGCATACATGGCCATTTACTTCTCACTGGCTACGCTAACCATCTCATTACTGCATCAATCTCGCTTGACGGGCTTATTTTTAGCGGCGAGTTGGGTCATCATGGAATTTTTGCGTGGCTATATCTTTACTGGTTTTCCTTGGATGGGCCTTGCTGAAAGTCAATTGAATGGGCCTTTTGCACCGATTGCACCCTATTTTGGCGGCCTTGCTTGTACCTTCCTGGTCATTTGGACCTCATGGCAAATTTTGCAGGTCAAAAAACATGCCGCAATGAGTTTAGTGAGTATTGCAGCTGTGATTACCTTGTCTCAGGCAGCCGGGCTCATTGCCTTTACCAAACCATTTAGCGAGCCAATCACTGTTCGCCTCATCCAAGGTAATTTTGAGCAAACACTTAAATTTAATCCTGAATCCATTAGTCAGCAAATTGCTTTTTATACTGATGAAATAAAAAAAGAGGCAGCAAACCTCATCATTACTCCCGAAATCGCTTTTCCATGGCCACAAAATAATCTACCAACTGGTTTATTAAATTACTTACAAAATTTCTCTAACTTAAGTGCTAGTAATATCTTATTAGGACTAATTGGTGATGTACCTGGTAAAACAGGATTGCAATACACCAATCGCGCTACCGGCCTTTCACCAAATGCTGCCCCATACCAGTTCGATAAAGTGCATCTGGTTCCCTTTGGTGAATTTATTCCTCCAGGCTTTCGTTGGTTTGTGGATGCCTTTCGCGTACCAATGAGCGATTTTGCTAGGGGCAGTAGTGAGCAAGCACCTTTTTCTATTACTCGCTTAGGTCAAGCAGATATCAACGCGACAATAATGATTTGCTATGAAGATATCTTTGGGGGTGAATTAGCATCTCGTATCAGTAATAGTGAAAAACCGATTCATTTGCTCATCAATATGACTAATTTAGCTTGGTTTGGAAAATCGCAGGCCTCATCACAACAATTACGCCTAGCGCAGCTACGCTCACTAGAGACCGGTCTTCCTGCTCTTCGAGCAACTAATACCGGCATTACCTCAGTACTCGGTCCAGATGGAAAGGTACTGTCATCCATTCCTGAATTTACCCAAGCAAACTTAAGCGCTAAAGTTCAGGCCTACTCAGGCATAACGCCCTATGTTCGCTGGGGGAACTTCCCAATTTTGAGTATTTCTTGCATCCTAATGCTCTGGGGCCTGATTCGTCACAGACGTTTTTAGTCAGTTTTAACTACTAAGCTACCCTAGCCATGTAAAATCAATGGCTTAGCCAGGTTAATCATGCTTACTTTTCAGCAAATCATTCTCAAACTTCAAGATTATTGGGACCAACAAGGTTGTGCCCTATTGCAGCCTATTGACCTTGAAGTAGGTGCTGGCACTTCTCATACGGCGACTTTCTTAAGGGCTATCGGACCAGAACCTTGGAAAGCAGCTTATGTTCAGCCATCGCGCAGACCAAAAGATGGTCGCTATGGTGAAAACCCAAATCGCTTGCAACACTACTATCAATATCAAGTTGTTCTGAAACCTGCCCCTGAAAATATTCTGGAGCTCTATCTTGGCTCACTTGCTACTCTTGGTCTTGACCTCAAAGAAAACGATGTGCGCTTTGTTGAGGACGATTGGGAAAACCCCACATTAGGTGCATGGGGCTTAGGCTGGGAAGTCTGGCTCAACGGCATGGAAGTGACGCAGTTCACCTATTTCCAACAAGTTGGTGGCTTAGATTGCAAACCAGTGCTCGGTGAAATTACTTACGGTATCGAACGCTTGGCAATGTACATTCAAAACTGTTCAAACGTATTTGACCTTGTTTGGACGGATGGTATTTCTTATGGTGACGTGTATCACCAGAATGAAGTAGAGCAATCTTGCTACAACTTTGAACACTCAAATGCTGATTTACTGTTTGCCAACTTTGCAAACTATGAAAGTGAAGCCAAGCGCCTGATGGAGGTGCCCTTAGCTTTGCCTGCCTATGAAATGGTTTTAAAGGCTGCTCATACATTCAATCTTTTGGATGCCCGTGGCGCTATCTCTGTTACCGAGCGTGCCGCTTATATTGGTCGCATCCGCAATCTTTCTCGCGCCGTTGCCCAAGCGTATTTCGAATCCCGTGAAAAACTGGGATTCCCAATGTGTCAACGCCAAGCTAAAGCATAAGTAATATCCATTTATGAGTACAAGCCATTCTCTTTCCCAATCAGATAGTTTGTTGATTGAAGTATTTACAGAAGAGCTACCCCCCAAATCACTCCGCCGTCTCGGAGATGCCTTTAGCGAAGGCATTTATGCCTCCTTGAAAGCCGCAGGATTAGCCTCTGATGCATCCAAAGTGACAGGCTTTGCAACGCCACGTCGCCTTGCAGTATTCATTACGGACGTGCTTAATCAGGCGCCCGATTACCCAGTGCGGGAAAAATTATTACCAACCAGTATTGCTTTTGATGCAGATGGCAAAGCAACACCGCCCCTACTTAAAAAATTAGGCTCCCTAGGTTACGCCGATATTGACTTAGCTACTTTAGAAAAAGCAGGCGACGGAAAGAACGAAGCTCTCTATCTGAATGTTGTTGCCAAAGGTGCTGCTTTAGAGCAAACCGCTCAAACAGCGCTTGAGCAAACCTTAAATAAATTACCCATTGCAAAAATGATGCACTACCAAGTGCAGCAAAAAAATGGCGTACTCGCAGATGTACAGTTTGCACGCCCTGCACATCGGATTATTGCCTTACATGGTAAAAATGTTCTCCATCTGAGCAGCCTAGGTATCGATGCTGGCAATCAGACTGAAGGTCATCGCTTCTTGGCGCCAAGCGCAATCACTATTCACTCTGCCGATCAATATGAAGCAGACCTAGAAGCTAAAGCCAAAGTCATTCCGAGTTTTAATAAGCGTCGCGCTCAAATTGCAACAGCGCTCCTCAAGGCTGCTGGTGATGACTTAGTTCTGATGCCTGATAGCCTTCTAGATGAAGTGACTGCATTGGTTGAATGGCCTGCAATCTATGAATGTCATTTTGATCAAGAGTTCTTGGAAATTCCACAAGAGTGCTTAATTCTGACAATGCAAACGAATCAAAAATATTTTGCCTTAACCGATAAACAAGGGAAATTACGTAACCGTTTCTTGATTGTTTCTAATATTGAAACCAATAAACCCAACGCCATCATCTCAGGTAATGAACGTGTGATTCGCCCCCGTCTCTCTGATGCACGTTTTTTCTTCATGCAGGATCAAAAGCGGCCTCTAGCATCACGGATAGTAGATTTAGAGAGGGTGGTTTATCACAACCAATTGGGTAACCAATTAGATCGCACTAAACGCGTCCAAGGAATTGCCACTGGAATTGCGAAACAATTAGGTGTAGATGAAAAACTGGCTCATCGCGCAGCAGAAATTGCAAAAACTGACCTGCTCACCGATATGATTGGTGAATTCCCAGAGCTTCAGGGCATTATGGGAAATTACTATGCCAAGCATGATGGTGAGAATGCCGAAGTAGCTGCAGCTTGCAGCGAACACTACATGCCTCGCTTTGCTGGTGATGCTTTACCCCAGACTCAAACCGGTACGATTTTGGCTATTGCTGACAAGCTAGAAACTTTAGTTGGTATCTGGGGAGTGGGTCTAGCGCCTACTGGCGATAAAGACCCCTATGCACTGCGTCGTCATGCCTTAGGTATTTGCCGTTTACTCCTTGAAAAGAATCTTTCCTTAAACTTACCTGCGTTAATTGAACTGGCTCGCGCACAGTTTCCACAAAAGGAAGTTCAAGAAAAAGCCCAAGTAGCTGATATTTATGCCTTCATCATTGATCGCCTGCGTGCTTATTTACGCGATCAAGCAATAGCAGGCAAACCCTTTACTAGTGCTGAGATAGATGCAGTACTGAGTCAATCGCCTGCTCATATTCATGATCTGATTGAGCGCTTAACAGCATTACGTGAATTCAATGCCTTAGCACAAGCACCTCAACTTGCGGCTGCCAATAAGCGTATTAGTAATATTCTGAAGAAAACAACCACTGCTATACCTGCGAGTTGCTCTCAGGGCTTATTACAAATCCCAGCAGAAACTGCACTCTTTAAAGCCTTGGAAGCAGTTACCCCAGCACTGAATAGCGCATACGACAAACGTCAATTTGTGGAGCTACTAAAAGCGCTAGTTTCCTTGAGCACTCCGATTGACCAGTTCTTTGCAGATGTGATGGTGATGGATCCTAATCCTGAGCTACGCGACAATCGTCTAGCGCTCTTGCAACAACTTCACCAGAAAATGAATCTCGTTGCCGATCTTGGCAAATTAGCATGAGCCTAAGCTCTTCTAAACTGATTATTCTTGATCGCGATGGAGTGATCAATGAAGATCGTGATGATTATGTGAAGTCAGCAGATGAGTGGGTCCCACTTCCAGGAAGTTTGGAGGCTATTGCCCTTCTCAATCAAGCTGGATATCAGCTTGCAATTGCAACCAATCAGTCTGGCCTAGCAAGGGGTTTTTTCACGATCAATGATTTACATGCAATGCATGCCAAGATGGATAAGCTACTCAAACCCTTGGGTGGTCATATCGATAGTATTTTCTTTTGCCCGCATGCTGATTCTCATGGCTGCGATTGTCGTAAACCTCTTCCAGGTCTGATGAAGGAAATTGCCCTTCGTTATAAAAAAGCAGAGAGCGCTACCCCATTACTCGGAGTACCCATAGTAGGTGACTCTTTACGCGATCTACAGGCGGGTATTGCCCTGGGCGCGACACCTCACTTAGTGCTCACTGGCAAGGGTGAAAAAACTTTGGCAAAGGGCGCTCTACCCGAGGGAACAAAGATACATGCTGATCTCATGGCTTTTGCCCTAGCAATGCTAGAAGATAAGGTTTAAGACAATGCAATTGATCAGCTCAACTCTCTTTGCTTTCTTTCTGCTGATCTTTACCCCGATCTGGTCCATTTTATGTATGCTTGCCTTCCCATTTCTGAGTCCTGAAAATCGCTATAGCTTCATTGGTATTTGGAACAAAGTCGTGATTTATGTGCTCCAACATTTATGTAGCATCCATTATGAAATCCGCGGAATGGAAAATATGGAAGCAGCTCTAAATGAGCGCGTAGTCATTCTGAGTAAGCATCAGTCTGCCTATGAAACTATTGCTTATATTGCTTTACTACCGAAACAACTTTGTTTTGTATTTAAGCGTGAATTACTCTGGATACCTTTTTTTGGCTGGGCCTTAGCCTTGCTGAAAATGATTCATATCAATCGTGCCAGTAAACAAACTGCCGCTCTATCCGTAGCGAGCCAAGGGCGTAAACGTCTGAACGAGGGTAAGTGGATCATGCTCTTTCCTGAGGGCACAAGAACGCCTATAGGCTCTAATAAACCTTATCGTAAAGGCGGCGCACGCCTTGCGAGCGCAACGGGCGCACTAGTGATTCCGATTGCGCACAATGCAGGGCGTTTTTGGCCCAAAAATAGCTTTCTAAAAAAACCAGGAACTGTGATCTTCTCCATTGGTCCAGTGATTCGCTCAGATGGAAAATCTGCCGAAACACTACAACAAGAAGTTGAAGGTTGGATTGAAGCGGAAATGCGCATCATTGATCCAAGCGCATATCAGTAAAGCCTACTCTGCTAGATCAAGCGGCTAGAATTTTTGCCCATTCGATATAACGATCTACTGAAATATCTTGAGCTCTAGACTTCAGCTCTATCTCGCTTAATTTCAATCGATCCGAAAATGACTGTAAATTAGTACGAAGTATTTTTCTTCTTTGGGAGAATGCTGCTGCAACGACTTTCTCGAGAGAATGCCACTGGGCACTATTGAGACTGAAACCCTGACGCGGAATCATCCGCACTACTGCTGAGTTCACTCTTGGTTGGGGATCAAAAGCTTCAGGTGGTACCTCTAATACCTGCTTCATATCATAGCGCGCTTGTAACATCACCGATAGCCTACTGAAATCTGAGCCCCCAGCTGGAGCAACCATGCGCTCTACTACTTCAGCCTGTAACATAAAAATCTGTTCGTCAATCTCATTGGCTGCGCCTACCAAATGGAATAGCAAAGGGGATGAAATGTTGTAGGGTAGGTTACCAACTACTTTACAAAGACCTAGCTTTCCTGATCGTTGCTTAGCCCATTCTAAGAAATCAAATTTCAGGGCATCGCCCTCGATGACTTTCAGCCCTTCTAAATTTTGCTCATTCCAATAAGCTACTAAATCACGATCAATTTCTAATAAATCCAATTGATCTAAATTGCTCAATAAAGGTCTAGTTAATGCACCAAGGCCTGGGCCAATTTCAATGACATGCATATCATCGCTCGGCTGAATCAAAGCAACAATCGAATGAATAATACCGCCATCTTGTAAAAAGTTTTGGCCGAAACGTTTACGAGCGCGATGCATTATTGAGGATGTCTTCTCTGGTTCATCGCTAATTGATAAGCTAGGCGTAAAGCCTGCAGCATACTACCGGAGTCAGCAGTACCGGAGCCTGCAATATCCAAAGCTGTGCCGTGATCTACTGAAGTACGAATCACTGGTAAACCTAAGGTGACATTCACTCCACCACCAAATGTAACAAACTTAAAAGGTGCAAGTCCTTGATCGTGATACATCGCGATAAACGCATCCACCTCTTCTAAAGCTTTGGCATCAAACATGGTATCCCCAGGATAGGGGCCTGATACCGCGATACCTAAACTCTGAGCCTGTTTGATTGCAGGAGCAATCACTTCAATTTCCTCGCGTCCTAAATAACCTGATTCCCCCGCATGCGGATTCAAACCAGCCATGCGGATTCTTGGGTTTGCAATCCCAAAGCGATCTTGCAAATCTTTAGTAACAATTTGGATGGCTCTTAAAATCAAACTTTGATTAAGGGTTGCTGCAACTGCCTGTAAGGGAATATGGGTTGTCACTAAGGCAACGCGAAGATCTCTTGCCTGCTTGATACCCAAGAAACCTTTAGGCAATGGAGCACAGAGCATCATCACTACCTGTCGTACACCACAAGCTTGTGCCAAATATTCAGTATGTCCAGAAAATGGAATGCCTGCATCATTAATCACACTTTTTTGCACAGGAGCAGTCACCATGGCATCAAAGCGCTGGTGTTTGCAGCCCTCTAGGGCTAGATCTAATAACTTGATTACATAAGCTGCATTATCTGAATTTAATATTCCAACTTGAACAGGGCTTTGCAGCTCTACATTCTCAAACTTCAGACGTGCCAATACATTTGGATTCAATTGCTTTGGTATGGAAAACAAATCAGAAGCGCCAAGTAAAGTAATCTCGGCATCTTCTTGCTCGGCTAAGAAAGTGGCGGCAGCACTTAAAGAAACTTCTGGCCCAATTCCAGCTGGCTCGCCAGTAGTAATGACGAGATTAAGGGGCGCTGGATGCGGCATCTTCTGAGTTCAGAATTTTCACCGTAGCACTATCACGTAATTCACGAATCCAATCCATGTATGCCTGTTCATATTTACGTTCACGAATATTAGCGCGGGCAAACTGTCTTTGCTTTTCGACGGTAAGCTGCCCTTCGCGACGCTCCATCACCTGGATTAAGTGCCAACCAAACTCTGATTTGACGGGATCACTAACCTCACCAATTTGGAGACGATTCATGGCCTGCTCAAACTCAGGAACCAAATCACCTGGACTCATCCAGCCGAGCTCGCCACCATTAGCTGCCGAACCATCTTCTGAAAATTTCTTGGCTAAATCAGCAAAATCAGTAGTCTTTGCGCGCACTTGATCTCGGAAGCCTTGTAAGCGTCTTTCAGCATCCTGATCAGTCAATCCAGTACGAGTGCGAAGCAGTATGTGCCGTGACATAGTTTGGGTAATGGAGATAGCTTTAGGTTGAGTTAAAACAATCTCTGGGGGAGGAGCTTCTTGCACAGGCGCCATCTCCACCAAAGTTCTACGGTCCAACACCTTAAGGATATGAAATCCTGCTGGGCTTTTCACAACTGCTTTAGCAGTTTGGCCACTACCTATATTACGAACGGCATCGTAGAACAATTGTGGCAGCCGATCTGAGGTGCGATAACCAAGCTCCTGAAATTTGATCTTCGGGTTTTCTTTCGCGGCAGCACTACCTATCTGCATAAAGTCTCCATCACCTCTAGCAGAGGCTAGAAGGGCATCAGCTTTCTTTTTGGCTTCTGCCTGTGCACTAAGGCCTGCACCAGCATCAACAGGAATGAAGATCTGAGCTAAATTAATTTCTTCTGGTCCAGTGCTAGATACAGGTGCTGGTGAACTCGGCTTAACTCCTTGTACCCCAATGGCACGCGCACGCTCCGCAATAAAATTATCAACCTCAGCGTCAGAAATTTTAATTCGGGCATCGACCTCGCGCTCACGAAAACGAGTAAGAACGACATCTTCTCGTAAATTTTCTTGATATCGCTCAAATGCGAGACCAGATGCAACCACTCTAGTCTTGAATTCTGCGAGACTTAATTGATTTTTTGCAGCAATATCACCAATAATTTTTTCTAATTCTTTATTAGTGACTCTGATGCCTTCCTGCTCAGCGCTTTGCAACTGAATTTTTTCAACAATCAGGCGCTCTAATACTGCTTTTCTAAATTCAGTAGCATCAGGCATTTTAGTGCCCTGCTTTTGCAAAGCGGCAACGCGATCATCAATTTCCCTACGAGTAATGAAACCGGTATTGACTACTGCTGCGACACCATCAATATTCCGAATCTTGTTATCTGCAGGAGCAGCGGCCGGCGCAGATATAGGAGTAGGAGTAGGAGATGCAGTTTTACGACTCGCATCTTGAGCATAAGACGAGCCCACTAATGCTGAGCTGATTAGCAAAAAAGCGCAAGCAACATAACGCTGTAGATGTTTCTTACAAAAGATCATTGGTATTTCTCATAAGTTGAGGCGGGCAATGGCTTAGGTGTAGGTAAGTAACCAGGAACATTTAACTTCATCAAATCTACAGGGTTATCTCCCGCAACACCAAGACCTCTGAATTCAATTTGAAACAAGATTTGGGTTGTCGTATTGTTATTTAATAGTAATTGAGAATATGCGCTGCGGAAAACAATACAGTCACGGATATACTCAACTGCTAATAAGGTATTCAAAGTCTTGGTTGTAAGCGAATCATACCCCCAACGGCCAACTAAAGAAATCTCTCTTGTAACCGGCCATTGACCAGAAATATTATATTGATCCGTCGTTGTTCCGCCTGGTGTTCCAACAGGATTAAATGGAGATGGCTGGATAGGTGGCTGCCAAACATTGCGATAACCGAAATTAAGACTACGGCCAGGAGTTGGACGCCAACTACCACCAACGGTTGTCTGTACAAAGCGATTTAGTTGGGTGTTGTATTGGCCAAAAACATCGGCATTGAAATTACCCATAAAACGCACCGATGCAGCAGCTAAGGTGTCGGAATAGGCTGTTGGGCTAGCGATATTGCCAGTCAACCCAACTTGCTGTGCCGTGAACTGTTGTTGCTGAGCAAGAGTGATAACTGCTCTTTCTGCACCCGTATTCGATTCTGTAATTCGACTAGTTAGACCAACGGTTACCTTATTGCTATCTGAGACACGATCGTTACCAATAAAAGTGTTTTCACTATAAATTTGTCCAATACCAAATCCCTGTTCTGCCGTATCAAATAAAGGGGTATTTGCTTGGTTTACATAAGGCGTATATACGTACAAGGCACGTGGCTCAAGACTAAGCAACATATTCTGCCCGAAAAAACTACCCATCTCAAAAGCATCCCTTTCAAAGGCCAAACCAGTATCCAAACTAGCGGTAGGTATTAAGAAGCCTTGGGCTGGCAAATATCCGGGCTGATAAGCTGTTGCACTGTAGTTATTAGATTGAAGACTTAACTTAGGGCGGATATAGTAACCAGGCGTTATGGTTGGATATTCCAAAACACCTTTAACAACAGTACGATCTGCTTGACTAAAAATACCAGGCGCCGTATTCGGAATACTACTTGCAATGTTGTATGAAAACCGCGAGAAATCAGTTGATACCATCGAAGTAGGGCCAGTAGGCAAGGTGATATAGCGTCCATCAGTCCCTGAAGCTGGTGGCACCAAATTGCTCCGATAGATTGCTGTCACTTGAGGCAGAACGTTATATGGCGCCCCAACTGTACTAGGTAAGTTGGGTTGCAGCGTCTGGAAATTTAATGCCTTAGCAGAAACCGTCCAATTACTCAATCTATCTGGAAGCTGCGATACTGCACCAAGCTCTTGGCGGAACTGACTTGTCACAGCACCTGCCACCGTTTGCGAAAAGTCAGTTGGATAGGCATTATCTGAAACTTTAGCGGCATTGATATAGGCATTAACTGAACCCGGACCACCCATTGGTGATCCTAGTAAAGTTTGGCGTTGTTGCCAGTCATAACGCCAACGACTAATTCCCCCTGCCTTTTGATCGCTTGGCAAATAGTCACCCATCACGTTGCCGTTATAGGTGGTATCAATAAATCGATAGCCGACACCCAACTGCACTCCGCGTTGACTCATGTAACGCGGCATGATTGTTAAGTCACGATTAGGGGCAATATTGACATAGTAAGGCTGGGTAATATCAATACCATTCTTGGAGTTATATCCAGCAATCGGAGGAAGAATACCTGACCGTCGCTCTCTTCCAGTGGGCAAACTAAAGTAGGGAACATATGCGATAGGCACATCAAAAAGATGCATTACCCCATCCTTTCCCGTCATTTCTTTCCGCTCGTTATCAATCTCAATTTTACTAGCAGTGAAATACCAGTCTAAATTTTCAGGAGTACAAGTGGTATATGTTGCTTTATCAAAAACAAACACATCACCACTTTCAATAGTCAGTTTTTTTGCTTTTCCACTGGCACGACTATCGCCAATTTCATAAACAGGGCTTTCCATTTCCCCTTCACGAGCATCAACTGTTAAACGTGCATTGGGGCCTTTGAAATTAGCATTACCTTTAATCAGCTCTGCATTACCAATTAATCTAGCAACATCAGTGTCTGGGTTATAAATAATTTCATTGCCTTTAGCAACTGTGCCATTGCGTCGAATTTGGGCACGATCTTTTAATCGCATTTCGCGATCTACAACTCCTTCAATTGAATCGCTAGAAGTAAAAGTAAGAGCCTTGCTATCTTCAATAGGCTGGCCAACTCTAAGCTGGTCATCTAACTTCAAAATCGTCACATTGCCACGATCTGGCAAGATTGGTGCAGCCTCTGCTGGCCTGGACGAGAATGGCAATGGTGGGGGTGTTTGAGCCCTTGCCAAGAATGTAAATTGGAGCAACGCCAACCCCAACATTGCGCGCAGGGTTACAGCTATAAAAAGAGGGGCGCAAAGACCAGCGCAACGGCGATAATGACTCATAGTTCCAGACCCGTCTTATTATACGAATCGACCATGATTGACGCACGCTTAAACACCCTTATTCAATGGCTAAAAGGCCTTGAGCCTAGCTGGCAATTGGATCTTGGCTCTCTATGCCCCGCTTCTGCTGATGCAAGCTTTCGCCGGTATTTCCGAATTAAGAGTAAAAACCCTCAATTTACTACGTTCATTGTGATGGATGCCCCTCCTCAGCATGAACCATTAGACGCCTTTATTCAGGTCGATTTATTGCTCTCAGAAGCAGGTCTAAACGTACCTAAAATTCTCGAAAAAAATATTAATGAAGGCTTTCTTTTATTAAATGATCTTGGCACTAAAACGTATTTAGCAGAGCTTAATGGGGAGACGGCAGATCATCTGTATCAAGATGCAGTACATGCTTTAGTGCAAATGCAATTGGCCAGCAAACCCAATGTATTACCAAACTATGATGAGGCCCTCCTGCAACGTGAACTAGATTTATTTCCTGATTGGTATTTAAAAAAACATCTAGGGATTGATCTGGCTGAAGTACAGCAAGCCCAACTCAAAAAGTCTTTTGAACTCATTATTCAAAATAATTTAGCGCAAGCAACAGTGTATGTTCATCGTGACTATCATTCGCGTAATTTGATGGTAACTGAAATGAATAATCCTGGGGTGATCGATTTTCAGGATGCTGTGTATGGACCCATTACTTACGATGCATCCTCTTTATGGAGAGATGCCTATATCGCATGGCCAGAAGAAAAAGTGATTGACTGGGTCATTACATTTTGGGAAGAAGGTCGTAAAGCTGGCTTGCCAATGCCCAGTGATTTTGGACAGTTCTACCGCGATTTTGAATGGATGGGTTTACAGCGCCATCTCAAGGTTCTTGGTATTTTTGCAAGACTATTTCATCGCGATGGCAAGGATGCTTACCTTAAAGATATTCCGCTTGTACTTGAATATGCAATTGCCACCGCCAATCGTTATATTGAATTAAAACCATTAGCGCGTATTTTAGAAGCGACTCGTCCAATTCAAAATGGCTAAAGCAACTACAAACATCATCCCTTGTTTTATATTAGCCGCCGGCAGAGGCGAGCGAATGCGTCCCTTGACTGATGATTTGCCAAAACCCTTGCTCACTATTCAAAATAAATCTCTATTAGCGTGGCACCTAGAGTCTCTTGCTAAAGCAGGTATTCCAAAAGTAGTGATTAACCATGCTTGGTTAGGCTCAAAAATTGAATCTGCTCTTGGCGATGGGCAGCCATTTGGAATTCAGATTCAATATTCACCTGAAGTCACCGCTCTGGAAACTGCGGGGGGAATTTGTAAGGCGCTACCCCTTCTCGTCCCAGCTGACTATTTCTTGGTAATCAATGGGGATGTTTTTTCTCCGCATTTGCCGATTGCGCAGATTTTGCAAACAGCATCACAATTAAGCGCTCAGTCCAATCAGCCTTTAGCCCATCTCCTCATGGTTCCCAACCCTATTCAACATCCAGATGGTGATTTTTACTTGAATGGCTCGGCAATCTCAGACCAAGAGTCCACAGGAGCTGAAAAACTGACCTTTTCAGGGATCGGCGTCTATCACAAAGCCCTCTTTAAAGACTTAAAGATAGGCAGTCCTGCCAAATTAGCTCCCATCCTCAGACAAGCAATGGGTGAAAATAGAGTGAGCGGTGAAAAATATCTAGGTCCGTGGCACGATGTAGGGACGCCACAGCGCTTACAAGAACTGAATGCAGTCTATGAATAAAACTAATATCTATCAACAGCGCAGAATTGCCTTAGCAAAACAAATGCTATCCAAAACGGGTGGTGGAATTGCCGTCATTTCCACAGCACCCGAGGTCGCACGCAATCGCGATAGTGAGTTTCCGTATCGACACGATAGTGATTTTTTCTACTTAAGTGGCTTTGAAGAGCCAGGTGCAACGCTAGTCTTAAAAGTCTCTGGCAATGGTCAGCTTGAATCACACGTATTTTGCAGGCCCAAGGATCTTGAAAGAGAAATTTGGGATGGTATTCGTTTAGGACCAGAAGCAGCCCCAGAAAAGCTGGGTGTGGAATTTGCGCACAGTAATCAGGTACTCGATCAAAAACTGGGTGAGCTACTAGCTAATCAAGAGGCAATTTATCTTCGTTTGGCAGAAAGTGCCGATGCTGATCGACGCTTGCGTCACTGGATGAAACAAGTGCGTAGCCAATCACGTGCTGGCATTAATCCTCCCTCAGAGATTCATGATGTTGAATCTCTGATTCATGAAATGCGCCTCTTTAAAGATGCTCATGAAATTGACATCATGCGCAAGGCTGCTGCCATCTCTGCTCGCGCCCATATTCGAGCAATGCAAATCTGCAAACCTGGCATGCGTGAATACCAATTAGAAGCTGAGCTCCTTCATGAATTCCGTAATAGTGGTGCACAAAGCGTGGCCTATAACAGCATTGTTGCTGGTGGAGAAAACACTTGCATCCTGCACTATCGCGCTGGCTCAACAGAGTTACTGAGCGGAGAGCTCTGCCTCATTGATGCTGGATGTGAACTTGATGGATACGCATCTGATATCACGCGCACCTTTCCAATCAATGGAAAATTTACTGGTCCACAGCGTGCGCTGTACGACATTACCTTAGCAGCTCAAGAAGCGGCGGTAGCTGTGACCAAGCCGGGCAATACCTTTATGCAACCGCATGAAGCAGCACTCCGAGTATTAACTCAAGGCCTGCTAGACGAAAAATTGCTCAAGCTTGCTGACTATGGCAGTCTTGAGAATGCAATCGAAACAGGTGCTTATCGTCGTTTCTATATGCATAGAACTTCACACTGGTTAGGAATGGATGTTCATGATGTAGGTTCCTATCGCGAGCCTATTGAAAATAGTGGTCAAGAAGAAAAGCCGTGGCGCATTCTGAAAAGTGGCATGGTCATTACTATTGAGCCCGGTTTATATATCAGACCAGCTGATGATGTCGATAAAGCCTTTTGGAATATTGGCATCCGAATTGAAGACGATGCTGTCCTCAACGATTCTGGATGCGAGCTCATTTCTCGAGGTGTACCGGTAAAT
>Ga0164294_10001665_pt1 | contig 20474 bp, 10 predicted proteins | sample GEODES005metaG_FD_111479 | JGI IMG/M metagenome (GOLD analysis project Ga0164294, IMG submission 111479) | Oligotrophic lake water microbial communities from Sparkling Lake, Wisconsin, USA - GEODES005 metaG | ecosystem: Environmental > Aquatic > Freshwater > Lake | place: USA: Sparkling Lake...
GTGGCATTCATGATGCTGCTGACGTTATGCGACGCAGCACCATCGATATTGATGGCATTGAAGCTGCGGTTGAAGTTGATGTCATCGGTGGTGATGAAGCCCGTGCCGATCTTGATGGTGTCGGTGGAGGCGGGGATGAGGGCCGAATTGATGTTCGTGTAGGGCGTGCTGCCGTAGGTCACAGTCACGGTGGCGTTGGTCGAGGCAGCTGAGAGCGTGTAGGTGGTTGGACCGGTGACCGCCGAGATGGTGGTGCCCGCCGGGATGCCTGCACCAAAGACTGCCATGCCTGCGGTGAGACCAGCCGTGCTGGCGACGGTGGCGGTGGTGGTGCCAGAGATCACCGTGCTAAGCGTGGGGATGTTGTAGGCATTGAAGGCCTGGATACCGAAGGCGTTCGCGGTCAGTCCGTTGGTATTATACGTGGCGAAGTCGCTGCCGTTGATGAGGCCACGTGCAAGGACGCCAATCGTAGCGGGCGAAAGCACCGGAGCCGTGGTGTTGAAAAGGATGCCGTTGGTGGCGGTGCCGAGGGTGGCATTGGAGGTGAAGTTGATGGCGGAACCGGCGTTGGCCGTCAGCGCACTGAAATTCATGATAGTGCTGCCACCGCTGGTCTGGGTCACGTTGATGGAGGACTGACCGCTGCCCAAGGTAAGGGCAGAGCCGGGGGCGGTGCTTTCCGTGGTGCCGGCGCTGTTACCGATGAAGTTGTAGGTGGCACCGTTGAGGGTGACTGCACGGTTTCCAAGTCGGCTGGCCGTGTTGGTGGCGACGTTGTCGAGGGTGAGGACGGCACCGTTGCTGACGGTGATGAGTCCGAGACCGCCAGCACCGAAGGTGCCTGCACCACTGAGGGTGGTCGTGCCGCCGTTGAAGTTGGCCGCACCGGTCCAGCCACTGGCGAGCACGTTGGTGCTGGCGCCGGTGATGCTCAGGGTGGATGCGGAACTGCTCGGCGTGTAGGTGAAGACTGAAGCTTGAGCGCTGGTCCCTGAAGTATTTAAGATCGGAACGCTGATCGCAGTCGCTCCGGAACCGCTGAGGGTGAACGTGCGGCCTGTCGCAGCATCGTCCGAAAGTTGGAAGTTATTCGTGCTGAAGCTCAGGACCGCGCCGCCCGTGAGATTGTTGGTGATGCGGCGGTCACCGCCAGTAATCCGGAAGCTGCCGTTGGTCGCATTACCGGCGAACTCAATGGACTGGCTGCCGGCGATGACTCCAAAGTTGTTGTCGAGGCGCAAGGCATTGGTGATGGCGTTGGCACCCGTGAGGGCGAAGTTGGATTCCAAGCTGCCGCCCTGGAAAGCGATGATGCTGTTGCTGCCGAGGGGATTGAGGTTGCCTGCTTTATTGATGATGACGCGGCCCTGCACAAAGGTGCTGCTGGTATGAAGGGGCCCATCTGCGACTGCGCCACCCATGGTAACAGTGCCAGAGGTATTGAACAGGATGCCGATGGCGGCGCCGCCCGTGCTGGTGAGGTTGCCATTGAGGACGGTATTGCCACTGCCGCGAATTTCCGGCGACTTGCCTGTGCTGGCATCCAGATTGTTGATGTTGCCGTTGATAGTCAGAGTGCCGCCGGTGATCGAATTGACGATCTGGATCGAATTGGCACCAGTGGCTGCATTGAGTGCTCCATTGAGGGTGATGGAATTAGTGCCCGTAAACGTGCCCGAAGTGTTGTTGGCGATGGTGACCGGATTGGCGATGGTCAGCCCGCCCGCGTTGGTGGCGTAAATACCGCCGCTGCTGATGACCAACGCGCTGGTGCTGATTGCGGTGCCGAGAGTGCCGGTGGTGGCACCGCCGATGCCAAGGAAACCGGAGTTGACGTTGGTATTTCCAGTGTAGGAGTTGGTGCCGCTGAGTTCCCAGGTGCCGCCATCGGTTTTGGTGATCGTGAGCGCGCCGCCGAAGTCATTGAGATTGGAAGTGATGGCATTGGCGTCATTGCTGAAGCCGCGCAGGTTGAGGGTCTTGGCGCCCGCGAGGTTGTTGACGACGTTACTGAGCACCAGTGCACCGCTGCCGTTGGCTTCGATGGTGGTGGTGGCATTCAGGTTGATCTGACGATTGACTGTTTCGCCCGTGCCGACGTAACCGAGGACACCACCGGCGAGGGTGAGTTGGCCGCTGCCGTCGCCGAAGGCGCTGGTGGCGGTGGAGCCGCCGCCGATGGAGGAGACGATCAAGCCACCAGCATTCAGGGTGGTGTTGCCGGTGTAAGTGTTGGCCCCGGTGAGGTAAAGGACACCCGCACCTGCCTTGATGAGGCCGCTGCCACTGCCACCGCTGATGACGCCGGAGACAGTGGCGTAGTCGGTGAAGGTGGTGAGGTTGTCGAGCACGTCAATGGTGCGGACGCCGCCGTTGAGGTTGACAGGGTTGGTTACCGTGACGTCGGAGAGGGCGCTGACAGAGCTGAGGAGTAGGCTGCCGGTGCCATTGCCGATGCCGCCAGTGCCGAAGCTGACCTGGGCGTTCGCGCCGCCGAAGTTGACCGTGAGACGAGCCGTGCTGGCCGCGAAACCGCCACTCTGGTTGATGGCGGTGCCTGCGGCGTCGGTCCATTGAACCTGATTCGCCCCGGTTCCGATGGCGCGGGTGAAGCTGCCGGAGGTTTCCAGCACACCACCGGCGAGGCGGAGGTTCGAGTTGACGGAAAGGTTGGCACCGTTGGCACCGACGCGGAGAGCGCCCCCCGTGATGGTGGTATCACCCGAGTAGTCGTTGAGGCTATTGCTCAAAATCCACAGACCGCCACCGCCCTTGGTGAGCGAGAGCACGCGGGCACTGGCTCCATTGGAGAGCTGCATGGCCATTTCGTTGTCACCCGTGGAGTTGCCCTGGAGGGTGAGGCGCTTAGCGGCGTCCGCACCACCGATCGTGACGGCGGCGGTGCTGTTGAAGATCAGAGCGGCGTTGTTCTGCACGCCAGCGGCGAGGATGTTATTGCCAACTGTGCCGGAGGAATCAATGACGCCATTGCCGGCGAGGGTGAACTGGCGGTCAATGGAGACCGAGGGGGTCTGGGTGGGGGAGAACACGGTGGCATTGGCCCCCTGGTAGAGGAGCGTCCCGCCGTTGAAGACGAGGCTGGCGGCGTTGGAGGTGCTATCGGTGCTGTCGCCTTTACCGAGGGCGCTGGCGGTGCCGATGTTGGCCAGGGAGGTGACGGCGAGTGTGCCCGCATTGAGCGTCACCGCGCCGGTGAAATCATTGGCGTTGTTGCTGAGGGACAGAGTCGCGGAACCGCCCTTGGTGAGTGCCAAGCGACCCAGGGCGACGGAGCCATCGTCAGTGATTAGGCCAGAAATGAGTCCTGCTGAGTTGCCGTTGCCCGCCACCATCGTCGCCGTCGTGGCATTTGCTGTGTTCCGGATGATACCGGCACTGTTGACGGCGTTGAGGTTGTTGGTGGGGGTAAAGCCGTTGTAATCAAAGATACCGCCCTGACGGACGGTAAGATTGATGTTGTTGGCGCCCAACTGGGTGGTGGCGGCGGTGCCGGTCGCGAACTGAACGAGGCCTTCATTGATGGTGAAGGCACCGCCGGTCGTCTGGGCGTTGATGGCATTGATGTTCAGGGTGCCGAGGCCGTTCTTGGTCACGCCGCCGGTGGTTGTGGCGGTAATCGGCGTTGAAAGGTTGAGAACATCGCCAGAACCATTCACGCGGATGACGAGATCGCCCGAGCCGGCGGTGGTGACGCCCCCGGCCCCGGTGATGGTGCCTGAGCCGCCAGTCTGTAGAATACCACCCGAAGTGTTGGCACCGACGTTGATGATCAGCAGACCGGTTTGAGTGACAGTTTGGGCTCCGTCGATTTTCAAGGAACTGATGGAGAGAGCGCCCGTGCTGGTGGCACCGGACACGCGATTGTGACTGGCGGCCGTGAGGGCAGCACCCGCATTCACAAAGCCCGCATCTGTGCCATAAACCGGCACAACCATCGCACCCGCGTTGGAGCGGGCGAAGTCGGAACCATTGATATAGAAGCGGCCGTTGCCGGGAAGGGTGGTGGCGGTGCTGGTGGCCACGCCGGTGATGGTGCTGGTGCCCGTGCCGGTGAAGTTGACTCCGGTGCCAGCGGCCACGGTGCCCAGCGAAGCAAAGGTGAGCCCCGTCGCGCCACTGGTCGGATTGATCGCCACTGTGCCTGCACCAGCGGTGGGCGTGAGGGCACCGAGGGCCTCTGTGATGGCACCGCCGCCACTCAGGCCGAGGTATTCAAAGGTGCCGCCTGCAAAACCATTGGCTCGGAGGGGATCCGTATTGAAAACGAGAGGAGCAGCAGCGCCGAGGAGATCTGAGCCAACCCCGCTGGCCGCAGTGGCCCGGAATTGCATCGTGCCGCCGGAAACGGTGACACCGCCGGTGAACTGGCTGGCATTGGTGATGGCGCCGAACGTGATCGCCGTGCCCGCAGCGATCGCCGTCCCGCCGGTGGTCGTGCTAACCGTAATCACAGCGCCGTTGATCGCCGTGACGACGGCACCGACACCGACGCCTGTTCCGCCAGCGGTGATGACCTGTCCCAGTTTGACACCAGCAGCGGCGGCATCCCCGGAGAGCGTGTAGGTGTTCACGTTGGCACCACCGGAAGTGGTGAGTGAGGTAATATCCGCAGCGACGTAGTTACTGACGGCAGGAGAGTAGAGCCAGGTGTTGGTGCCAACCTTGGCCAATGAGGTCGCGCCGCCGTTGTCACGGATAACACCCTGAATTTGGTTGGCGAAGGTGTTGCTGCTGTCGCCACCGAGGACAAAGGTCTTGGCTCCGGCACCCGTGGTGGCGATGTTGCTGGAGAGAGTCAAGGCAGTGGGGGCTGAACCCGACTGATTGGCAAGAAGCACGGCATTGAGTCCCGTGGTGCCAGCCAGGTTGAAGACTTTGGCGGTGGTTTCTCCCGCGCCGGTGCCTGAGGCTCCGAGATAACTCAAGGTGCCGGCGACGGTGGTGGTGCCGAGGTCAAGGCGGCCCGAGACACCGCCGGTGGTCGAGCTGTTCAGCACGTCAAAGTCCCGGATGGCCAGTGTGCCAGCGTTGATGCTGGTGGTGCCCCGGTAGGTGGAGACCGTGGTGCCTTCCAGGGTGGTGGTGCCGGTGCCTGCCTTCGTGAACGTATGGGGACGCGTGCCGCCGCGGATGATGCTGCCAGTGATGAGAATTTCACCCGTGCTGGTGATGGTGAGGCCACGCTGTCCGCCGTTCTCCGATGCTCTCCAAATGTCACCCGCGATGGTGGTCAGACCGTTGGAGGTGTTGTTGAGGGCCATGCCCTGAATCGTCCCGTCGATCGCGGTAGGATTGAAGGAGGTGAAGCTGGCTCCATACCCATTGCGACCTGTGATGGAGAGTGTGTTGGTGCCGGCATTGTTTCCGGTGATGGCACCGAAGGTCACGGTTTGATTGATGGTGGAAGCGCCGCCGATGGCACGGTCCACGAAGATCCCGACGTTGTTGTCCACCAAGCTGACGTTCTTGGTGGCAAAACTGGTCGGGGCATCGGTGCGGATTTCAAAGATACCCCCCGTGCCGCGCATGACGCTGTTTGAGACGCCAATTCCCAATTGCCCACCGTTCGTGAGGCGGATGGTGCCGCCGTCTGCGCGCCAGTCACCGATGTAGGTGTTGTTGTTGTTGGTGACGACCAGGGTGTTGTTCAGACCGCTGGCTGTGGATTTATTGATGCCAGACGTGCCGTTGATGCCGCCAATGATGAGACCACTGATGACCACATTGCCAGGGCCGCCGGTGATGAAGAGGCGCTGACTGTTGGAGGCCGAGACCGTGCCGGATAAGGTCATAGTGCCAGCGGCCGAGCCGATACGACCTTCAAACGCGCCGTTGAAGGAAAGATTGCCGGAGTAGGTGTTGTTGCCGATGTTCAGGAGCGACTGGCCCTGGGTGGCATTGCCGCTGCCGGCGATGACAAGGTCGCGGGCAAATGTGAGACCAGCGCTGCCGCCCTGAACGACGAGCGCGCCCCCAGGGAGACCTGCATTGTTCAAGGAACCAGACCGGTTGCCGTTGACGAACACGGGAGAGGTGCCCGTGCCAAGCTGGCCCATGTTGCTGATGACCAAGGTGCCGGCATTAATGTTGACCTGACCCGAAAAACTATTGCTGTTATTGGTGAGGGTGAGCTGGCCGCCACCGGTGATGGTGAGATTGCCGTTGCCCGAGATCAGACCGCCGAATGTGGTGCGAGTGGCGGTGTTGCTGATGTTGTTGATCAAGTTGCCACCGCCGACAATGAGCGTGCCGCCATTGCTGAGGAGGACATTGCCGCCCGTGGCACCACCGCCGGCGAGCGACCCTATGACAACGTTGTAGCCATTCACATCCAGGGCCGCGCCCGAGACATTGGCCAGAGTAACGGCGGAGCGAGGGCCGATTGCACCACCGGAAGCAGTCAAGAAGTCTGCCACGTTATTGATGATGGTGCCGGTGCTGAAGATGGTGGATGCTCCAGCTTGGAGCGTTCCACCGTTAATGGTGGTAGCCCCGTTGTAGCTGCTGCCGCTGCCAATCGTGAGGGCAGAAGTGAACGGCGTGGCAACAAGGCCAGTGGTTGCCGCTGAAGACAGGGTGATGGTGGTGGATGTGAGCGCCGTGATCGTCGTGCCTGGGGCGATGCCCCCGCCTGAGATGGCCTGACCAACAGTGTAGCCGCTGGTGTCAGCCACCGTGACAGTGGTGGTGCCATTGAGCGTGCCACTGGTGGTAGAGATACCGCCGGTGACATTCAGGGTGCCGGTGCCAAGCTTCACAAGGCTGCCGTTACCGCTGCTGATCGGACTGTTGATGGTGAAGACCCCTGCGCCGTTCTGATGAACGATGACTTCGGAGTTGGCTGCGCCCACCTGGCCGCCCAGAAGAGTGCCGTTGTTGGAGCCGATGAATTGAAGCGCACCGCTGGCGAGGGTGAGGGTGTTACCGACCGCTCCCATGTGAACGGTTTGAGCGCCGCCGGACGTGTCAAAGGTCAACGAGTTCACGGAGCGGGTGGTAATACCACTGCTCCAATCAAGCGGACTGGCGATGCCGTTGGTGGTGAAGTCGGTGGTGGCGCTGTCGCTGTTGATGGCCAGCGTCGTGGCTCCCGCAGTGTTGAAGCGGATGATGTTGCCGCCACTGATCTGAGCGAGTCCGACCGTGCCATCATTAACGGAGGCATAGCCGAGGATGTTGTTGCTGCCGCTGCCCGTCGCCGCCGTGGGGACGGTGCCGCCGGAGGTAATGTCGATGGTGAGGGTGCTGCCCACACCGCGCGCGATGGTGCTCCCAATGCTCAGCGCGGCACTCGCCCCGACGGTCAGTGTGTTGTTGGTCGCCGAGGCGAGGGTCAAGTTGCCAATGGACTGGTTGCCCGTGGTGAGACTGAGAGCAGCGCCGCCGAGGGTGGTGCCCGAAGTGGTGCCAAGCGCACCACCCACGAAGCTGAGCGTGCCGCCCGTGACACTGGTGGCGCCGGCGTAGCTGCCCGAGGAGCCATTGAGAGTCCAGGTGCCTGCGCCCGTCTTGTTAAGACCACCCGTGTGGGTGAGGCTTCCCGCCAGGGTGCCTGAGCCTGCGCCCGCGAGGGTGAGATCACCCGTGCCAGTCACCGCGTTGGCGCTGGAGAGACTCAGGCTGCCATTGTCCACCGCGACAGTGGAAGATGAACCGAGCACGAGATTACCGGCAAAAGTGTTCGCGCCTACCGCATTGACCAAGGCACCTGTCTGGCCCGCCAGTGATCCGGTGCCATTCAAGGTAAGAGTCCCGCCCGAGCCAGCGCCGCCAGTGGTGATGCCGCCAGCGAGCGTGAGGGCACCGCCGCTCTGGACGGTGATGCCGACGGAGCCAGTGCCGAGCGCCTGGGCATTGGCGAGACGGAGGGTGCCGTTGCGCACAACGGTGGCCCCCGTGTAGGTGTTGGCTCCGTTCAGATAGAGCGTGCCGTTGCCGATCTTGGTCAGGCCTCCTGCGCCGCCGTTGCCGACGGCATTGGCGAAGACAATCTGGCTGTTGTTGGTGTCAAAGGTGGCGCCGCCTGTGAAAGTCATCGTGCGGGAGGAAGGATCAACACTGCCAAAGTTCGTGGTGTTGGGGTTCCACTGAATGCCGCCGCCATTGAAGCTGATGGCACCCGTGCCCAGCATCACTGCATTGGTAATGTTAACCAGACCGGCATTGAGGTTGGTGCCACCTGAGAAGGAGTTGCCGCCAAAGCTAATCGCCTGTCCGCTGGCCACCGTCACCGCATTGGAAAGCACCATCACGGTCGCACTGGTGATGCTGGAGATGACCGTGCCTTCAGGGATGCCCCCACCGACCACGGCCATACCAACGCCCAAACCAGCAGTAGGTGCAGTGAGGGTGGTCGAGGCAGCGCTCAGCGCCGTGGTGGTGGCATTGCGGGCGGAAGTGAGCGTGAGGATACCCGTGCCTGTCTTGGTGAGAACCCCCGCCCCACCGCCCGCCGCATTGTTGTTGACGATCGTGCCGCCGAAGATGGTGTTTTCGTTGTTGCCGCCCGTGGTCAAGGTCGCAGAACCGAGGATGACCGAGCCGCCCGTGCTGCCGCCAGCCGAAAGGGAGCCGATGGCGGTGTTGAAGCCGGTGATGTCGAGGAAGACGCCCGCAGTGTTGGCGAGTGTGACGGCGGAGTTATTGCCGAAGGCGTTAGCTACACCTGCCTTCAGGGTGCCGACATTAATAACAGTTGGCCCCGTGTAGGTGCTGGTGGAACCGGTCTGGCCGATCGTCAGCGTGTTGCCACTAGTGCCGGCAAGGATGATGCCACCCGTGCCACTGATGTTGCCAATCAGGGAAGAATCAAATGCGCCAGTGGTGATGGTTGCAAGCGAGCCATTGTTCAAGGCAATGGCCCGGTTGGCGGGCGTGCCACTGGTGCCAACGGTTACTGCCGCCGAGCCAGTAAGGCCACCACTGCCATTAAAAGTGATGCCTCCAGCAACCGCGCCCAATGCGCCATTCGCAGCAATACTGATCGTGCCCGCGTTGATGACGGTGCCACCGGTATAGGAACTCGAGTTCGGGAGGGTCAAAGTCCCACCCGTCCCAGACTTCACCAGAGTCACCGCCCCACCGTTGTCTGTAATCGCCGCATTGGTTGAGGTGATGGTAATGCCGTTGTTACCTGTGGTCAGGTAGAGATTACCCCCGCCCGTGGGAGTGCGAATCGCTCCAGTTCCAGTATTGGAAATGGTAAGTAATCCTGTCCCACCACTCAGAATACCAAATGTTTCCAAGCTGAACGTGGATGCACCAAGCCCAAATGTCGCCGCTGCTCCAGAATAGCGCAACGCATTGATTGTGCGAGTGGCTGTCAGTGTCGTTGCAGCACCAAGATTGAAGGTGTTGGCAGCTGTTGTCCATGTTGTTTCTGCCGATGCGGCAATACCTGAAGCCTGCACGCCAAGCGCATTGCTGGTTCCCGCGTTGATATTGTATACAGCATAATCCGTCTGGAGCGCAGCGGTGGTTCCGACCGTCGCCCAAGGTCCAATGATCTGGTTCGTTGCTGTGGTCGCCTGGCCCGTGATATTCATCTGGTTCGTAGCAATACCAACACTAGTGAAGCCATTGATGCCAAACGTGATCGCCGACGTGTTTGACGCCCCGCTGTGCGTTAGTGCCGACAGAGTGAGGCTCTGCGTGCCGCCCGTGTTCACAGTGCTAGAAACTATGTTCAGCTGGCCGGAGGTAAGGGCGACAGTGCCAATGGTTTCCGCATAGGCAGTGCCCGTAGCGAGGGTATTGGCAAAGGTAAGTGTTCCGCCATTGGCGGTGATTGTTGCGCCGTTGGCGATTCGGTCGATGGCGTTTTCTGCGAGCGTGGTCTTCGTCACGGTGATCGCGCCATTGTTGAGCGTGATACCGGTGGTGCTGGCAAGCGCCGCACTATTTTGCGATAACGCTACCGTCATACCATTGTTGATCGTCGTCGTGCCGGTGTAGCCCGTGAGGCTGGTGCCTGTGCCCGACAAAGTGAGCGTCCCCGCCGTCACACCACCGAACACACCACCCGTGACGGTCACATTGCCCGAGCCCGCGAGTGAACCGTTAATCGTCGCCGCCGCGACGTTGTTGAGCACGATGTTGCTGTTCGCACCGAAGGTCAGCGCATTGATGTTTGCCGCCGAACCAAGCGAGTAGCCCGTCGTGTTGAACTGCAAGCCGCCCACCGTAATTCCCGTCGCCAGGAGAATCTGACCCGCCGTTGGCCCTGTGAATACTGCGGTGTCATTATTGACATTGTTCCACATCGAGAGCGAGGCGGGAGACAAGTTGCTACCATTCCAGAAGTTCGCGCCGCTCGCGTTGTTCCAAGTGCCGACGCCGCCAAGACCGCCTCCCGTGAGAACATTGTTCACTCCGGTGGCGTCACTGTCCCAATAAAGCGTGGCACCTTTCACCTGGGCACTCCACATGCTGAAGCACGCCAGCAACAAAGCCGCCACGGGAACTCGCAGATGACGTCGCATCCAAGATAACGTGGGGCTATGGCGGCGCATGCGAGAGGTGGGCGAGTTGAGGAAGTTCATGCGTTGTAGGTCGTTGGCTAAGCGTTGAGGAAAGGGAGTGGAAACACTGGAAAATCAGGAGTCGGCGGCGACGAAGCGTGCAAAAAAGAAGACATCACGCTGCACAACGGCGGCGAGATGTCCGGCTAAAGGGACATGCTGGTGGCAAAAATAACGACATTTCATGAAGAATCTAGCATTGTAATCACATAAGCCACACGTGTGACATCTTTTTTTGACATCTTCGGCCAAGAAAATCCTGATTTTGAACCAGTTTTGATTCGCAAATTTGCGAGCCAACACAGGAACCCACTAGGCTACCTTTATAAGCCTCAACTTCCCCCTAAACGCCGACGCCATTGAGGGCCGACTTAGACGGGTCCCCGGCACAGGCTTGGCGGACCAAACCGCGCCACTTATGCATCCATCATCTTCACGGCCAACCGGCGCATGAGCTGGCGCTCGGGCATCTGTCCGAGCTTATCAAAGGCGTCGTCCAGGTTGCGTAGGAAACGCATCAAAATGGAGCCGACACTGGCGCGCTGGTGGACCAGTTCCTCCATTGCCGGATTGGCGGCCGGGTGGTGGCGGGCGACATCCGCAGCGAGCATGAAACGCCCGCGATTGAAGCAATCCACCAACCAAAGCTGGTCATCCAGCCAAACGCGGGCCAGAAAATGACCAGGAAAGTTGCAGCCTTCCACCGGGATGTCCAGGCGCGCCCCGAGGAGCCTGTAGATTGTGCATAGGCTGATGGGGTTGCCCAAGCCCACGTCCAGAACCCAGAGCAGGTTGCTGTTAGCGGGGGCGTAGTAGTCCTTGCTATTGCCTCGCAGCCGTGGCGGCCCATGGCGAGACGAGAACAACCACTCCGCGAGCCAGCGCGGATCGGGAACGGTGCCATCCAGCTCAGCTAGAGCCAGTGAAGCCAGTCCATCCAGTCTTTCTGTTAATTCTTTCGGGCGGGTTTTCCAACCACTCAAAAAAGTAGAAATCTGCGCCAGCGCTGCTTCGACCTGCTTGTCGCCGGTCGCGTGATCGCGCCAAGCAAACCAAGTGTCCTCCAATTCCTCTCGACGCGACGGAGCCAGCAAGTCAGCCATGATCCCCTCCTCCGCTGCTGTCAGGGGACGATCCAAATCGGCCAATCGCTCCGGCAGCTCCCGCTTCATGCCTTCCAATTGACGCCGCACGGCCTCACGAACCACCTCCGACTCATCGTCCAAGAGCTTGATCAAATGCGAAAATTGGACGCTGGCAGGCATATCTGTTCAAGAGCTAACGGCAGACAAACGGCACTGGAAAGCAGAAACGTCTGCGAGCACAAAAAAGCCCCGCGATGAAGCGAGGCTTTGAAGAGGGATGGTGCGCGATACAGGGTTCGAACCTGTGGCCCCTACCATGTCAAGGTAATGCTCTACCACTGAGCTAATCGCGCGAAATTGAGGCGGGACTTACATCGCTGTTAGACAACCCGCAAATAGATTTTGCCATTCTGCGAGAATGATCTGCATGGCCAGCGGCACAACTCTACAGTCCCTTCAGCGGCTGAGCGCTCGCACGGCGCTGCACTTCGTCCGACACGGTGGTCAAGAGTGCCTCGTAGCTTTCACGATTGGCCTCCGCATACGACTTTTGTGCCACCGTCAGGACACCGACGTCGCTGAGCTTCTTGCCATAGGCGGTGACCGCCACGCGCTTGCCATCTGACGAACTGCGGAATTCTTGTCCGTTGAGCGTCAGCGGAGCACTCCAAGCTCCATCCACCGCCTCGGCTTCAAGCAGCTTCTCGGTCGAAGCTCCATCCAGGCCGATCATTCGATAAGTGTGGCGCCAAGCTTTGCCTCCCTTGAATTCAGCAATGATGGTCACGCCGCTCTTCGAGAACACGCAGGCCTCGGGGTCACTGTTCTTCACCTTGGCTGGCAGCCGTTCGACGACCGGACCATAGCGCGCGACGCATTCTTCCAGGGTTTCACCAATTCGCGCATGAGCGCTGACGCAGGACAGAAGGACAACAGCAAGGGGGAGGACTGACTTCATAATCTCTAGTCAACAGACTGTCGAAATGCCCCAGCATCGTCAAGTGCCGACATCGGAAAGTTCCGCCTCTTGCCCGACGGTCAGCCCATGCTAAGGCATCTCTCGAAACTGTCCCTTCTGCCCTGCCTCCATCATGCTCTCGCCCGACTCTCCCGCAGCTGTTCATTGTTTTGCCAACCGCCCCGTGGCCGTCCTGTTCAGCGGTGGCGATGCACCGGGGATGAATGCCTTCCTGCGCGCCATCACCCGCATCAGCTTGAATGTCTTCCAGGTGCCTGTGCTCGGCGTGCGCAATGGCTACAGCGGCTTGGTCGCGGCCGCTAAACAGATGACCCCGAATTTTGATAGCATGAAGGCTCTGGTGGAGCACCGCACCGGCCAATGGGGTCTAATCCAGGACAAGCACAAACAGCAATTCATCTTCATGGATCACCCCTCGGTCAGCGGCATCGTGGGAGATGGCGGCATCGTTCTTGGCTCGGCGCGTTGCCTGGAGTTTCGTGACAAGGCGGTGCGCGCCGAGGTGATCACCATGCTGGAAAAACTGGGCATTCGCGCGCTGGTGATCGTCGGCGGTGATGGCTCGCTCACCGGCGCGAAGCTGCTCTCTGAGGAGAGCGGTCTGCGCATCATCGGTGTGCCAGCAACCATCGACAACGACTTGGAGTTCACCGAGATGGCCCTGGGCGTGGACACCGCCGTCCACACACTAGTTTGGGCAGTTGATCATTTCAAGGACACCGCCCGCAGCCATCGCCGCGTGATGGTGCTAGAGACCATGGGCGCGAGCAGTGGCGAACTGGCTCGTCTCGCCGCCATAGCTTCTGGCGCGGAAGTCGTGGTGACTCCGAACAAAAGACAGCCTTTCACTCAGCAGGCCATGCACGAACTCGCTGCTTCCATCGAGCACGGTTTTGACGCAGGACGCTCACACACCATCGTTCTCATCGCCGAGGGCGTCAGCTTCGCGCCGGAGATTTACATGGACAGCGACTGCCAGAGCAAGCGTAGCCGCGCCTATGTGTTGGCCGACGCCTTCAAAGATTATTTCCGTCGTGAAGATGGCCGCTATCGCGATCTGGAGATCCGCCCTTCGGTGCTCGGCCACTTGCAGCGCGGTGGACACACCACGCCACAGGATTGCATCCTCGCCGCACGCTTCGCCGATGCCGCCATGAAAGAAATCATGAACCCCGAAGGTCACAACGGCGTGACAGCCCTGCGCCAGGGCAAGATCGAGATCGTGCCCTTCGATGCCCCTCCTGTCGAGGACACCGAGGAGCGCATCGATGGCTATCTACAATTGCACCGTGCGCTGAGTTCGTGGTCGGAGGGATGAAGCGTTCGAGAGTTAGCCCCTGATAAAAACGAACCACTAACTACACTGACTGGACACTGACCAAAACCAGTCATCGAGGCATTCTGTTAGTGTTCAGTCAGTGTCAGATAGTGGTTCATCTTCTCACCTGAATTTGGTCAAAAGCAGCCCTCTCATCACCCCCCATCGTTACCCATTGCCGATGACCGCTCCCAATCTCACGGAAGACCCGATCCCGAAGCTGATCCGCCACATCGCGATTCCGTCGAGCGTGGGGTTCTTCTTCAACACGATGTATAACTTCGTGGACACGTATTGCGCAGGTTTGATCAGCACCGATGCCCTCGCAGCGCTGTCATTGTCCTTCCCCGTGTTCTTCATCCTGCTCTCCATGGGCAGCGGCCTCAGCCAGGGCACTACAGCGCTCATGGCAAACGCCATCGGTGAGAAGAACGAGACCAAAGCGCGACTACTCTTTGCGCAAGCCATCCTGCTCGCCAGCACGCTGGGCATTGTCCTGTCGATCATCGGCGTATTCGTCGCACCCTCACTTTTTCAGCTGCTGGGTGCCAGGGACGCCTACCTCAGCGTGGCCTTGCAATACATGAACGTCATCCTCGCGGGTGGCGTGTTCTTCATCCTGCAAATGACGATCAACGCCGCACTCAATGCGCAGGGTGACACCAAGCTGTATCGCAACTATTTGATCGGCGGCTTCTTCGCCAACTGTGTGCTAAATCCCATCCTCGCCTTCGGCTGGTTCGGCTTTCCTGCCATGGGCGTGGCGGGCATCGCGCTAGCCACCGTCCTCGTGCAAGTCGTCGGCTGCTGGATTCTTTGGCGCGGCGTTCACCAGCGTGCTCTGTTTCGCGTGGTCGAGCCCGGTCTGTTCAAGCCGAATGTTACGGTGCTAAAGCAAATTCTCGCCCAGGCCGGACCTGCGGCGCTGAACATGCTTACCGTCGCGCTCGGCATCTTCATCATCACCTGGTTCATCAGCCAGTTCAGCAAAGAAGCAGTCGCGGGCTACGGTATCGCCACACGAATTGAACAGGTCGTCCTGATGCCCACGATCGGCCTCAACTTCGCGGTGCTGTCACTGGTCGGTCAGAACAACGGCGCAGGCCGCATGGACCGTGTGCATGAAGCCTGGCTGACCGGCATTCGCTACGGAGTGATCCTGATGCTGTTCGGCGGCGCTCTGGTTTACCTTGTTAAACATCACGCCATGGGCTGGTTCACCACCGACCCAGAAGTCATTGCCCGTGGCAGCGATTACCTCGGCATCGCCGCCATCACCCTCTGCGCCTATCCGATCCTGTTCCAGACCATGTTTCTGCTGCAAGGCCTGAAGCGCCCGGCCTTCTCTCTGTGGATTGGCCTGTATCGCCAGATCCTCGCGCCCAAGATCGTCTTTCACCTCCTTGCCTTCGGACTCGGCTGGCAGCTCTGGGGCGTGTGGTGGGGCATCTTCGCTATCACGTGGAGTGCCGCCTTGTTCACGCTGTGGTGGGGATCAAGAGTGCTGCGACGCGCCGTTATAGCACAAACTTCTCGCACTGCCCCATGAAGGCGACGGGGTTCTCATACACCACGCGCTGAATGCTTTCCGCCGTCCAGCCGCGCTTCTTCATTTCAAGCATGGTGCGCGGGACGGCCAGCGGGTCGCTGATACCCCAGTCACAGGCGCTGTTCATCCAGATGCGTTCGGCCTGGCGATGCTCCAGCATGTCGATGGCGCGGTGCGGGCTGCACTTGCTCTCGGGATACAAGGTCATGCCCGCCCAGAATCCGGCATCGAGCACGAGGTCAATGGTGTGCTCCTCGACATGGTCAATGATCACGCGCTCCGGCTTGATGCGGCTGTGATTCTTTAACGCGTCGATGATCAGCTTGGTGCCCTTCAGCTTGTCTTCCAGGTGCGGTGTGTGAATCAAAATGAGCTGATCGTGATCATCGGCGATCTGCACGTGCTTCTCGAAGATGGTTAGCTCGTTGCGGCTGTTCTTGTTTAGCCCGATCTCGCCAATGCCGAGCACATTTGGCTTCTGCAGGAACTCGGGAATCAAGGCCATCACGTCATCCGCCAGATTCAAGTCTTCAGCCTCCTTCGGATTGATGCAGAGCCAGGAGAAATGCTTCAGACCAAACCGAGCCGCGCGCTTCGGCTCATACTCGGTGATCTGGCGGAAGTAGTCATAGAAACCGTCTGCGCTGCTGCGGTCAAAGCCCGCCCAGAACGCCGGTTCGCAAATGGCCACGCAGCCCGCCAGCGCGAGCTTCTCGTAGTCGTCCGTGGTGCGTGAGACCATGTGGCCGTGGGGCTCGATGTATGTCATGAGGAAAAGAAAAAGGATTGGGGATTGAGTGCTTGGTGATTGGACCGGCTGATTCTGCGACTCAGCACTTAGCACTAAACACTCTCAGTTTTGAAGGCTCCTGCCGCGCCCTGGGTGTGCGCCTTGGCAATCGGCTCAGTCGTGGGGTCGCTGAAAGTGAGCAGCACGTTCTTCGCTCGCTGCGGTTCGTTTTGGGCTAGGCACTGGATGGCTTCCTTGAGCTGCCGCACGCGGTAGTCGTCGGCTTGCCCGGCCTTCTGCACACGGTCGAGGAAGGCCGCGAGTTCGATCAGCTTGAACCTCGCGTCCATGAAGCTGAGGTCCACGAGGTTCGTGGGGGAGGGGGCAGTCCAGGCGGTCATAAGCGTATGGTAGAAAGTGCGGGCGAGGTGTGCAAGCTTGGTGAAGGAGCAACAAGAACCTACCGCCATCTTTCCCTCACCCCTTCCCCTCGCCCATTTCATGGGCGAGGGCGAACACGGCGGTGGGATTTGAAGTGAGGTGTTGAAACAAGTCTTCCCCATGAACCTTCAGCGCTTGGTTTCGTCTTTCCGCTTCAGAACATCATGACGTGTTCGCCCTCTACTGCTTGCGGGAGAGGGGAAGGGGTGAGGGTCCGGCTTGCAAACACCCAACGTTTTCTTGCCAGCCACGCACCATCCCTTCACACTACGCGCCATGAATACCGGCCCTCTCCTGGTTCGTCATGAAGGACATACCGCCCGCGAACGCAGCACCTGCGGCTGGCGCGACCGCTTGGTCAGTCACGAAGACACCTCTCTCAACCCGGCCGCGTGGGCTCATGCGGTGGACATCGACGGGGCAAAGCTGCACTACCACCAGCGTAGCACCGAACTCTACTATGTGCTGGAGGGCAGCGGCACGGTGTCGCTTGATGGCGTAGAGACGCCGGTGCAAAAGGGTTCCCTGGTCCACATTCCGCCAGGAGTCATTCACGGAGCGAAAGGGAAGATGCGCGTGCTAGTCGTGGGCATCCCGGACATCGCGGAGGACGATTACTTCGAGGTGGGCCAGGGCTGAACGCGCCATTGATTTCCGTGGCGGCGAATGCTTCAGAGACGTAGGCATTGCCTAGTCTCATGAAACACTTTCTTTCCATCGAACAGCTCACCGGCACGGAGATCGAGCATCTCCTCGCGCGGGCGGCGGACCTGAAGCAGAACCGCAAGTCCTCGCCACAAGTGCTGACGGGCCAGACATGGGCGCTCATTTTCAACAAGTCTTCCACTCGCACCCGCGTGAGCTTTGAGGTTGGCATTCGCGAACTCGGCGGCTCGCCCATGTTCCTGTCCGGCGCGGAGATGCAGCTTGGTCGCGGTGAACCGGTGAAGGACACGGCACGCGTGCTGGGCCGCATGGTAGATGGCGCGGTGATCCGCACCTTTGCGCAGCAGGACGTGGTCGATTTCGCGCACTATAGCGGGCTGCCGACGATCAATGCGCTGACCGATGACGAGCATCCCTGCCAGATCATTGCCGATTTGCAGACCATCGTGGAGCAGTTCGGCACCTGGAAGGGCAAGCGCGTCTGTTTCCTGGGCGATGGCGATTGCAACGTGGCGCGCTCCTGGATCTGGGCGGCAGCACGGCTCGGGTTTGAACTAGTCATCGGTGCCCCTAAGGCCTTCCAACCAGCCGAAAGCTTCATGCAGAGCGTGCCCGCCATCAGCGTCACGGTGGAAGCCGATGCCGCAAAGGCGGTGTCTGGCTGCGACGTGGTCTATACCGATGTGTGGGTCAGCATGGGTAAGGAGGCAGAGAGCGCGGAACGCATCGAGATTCTGCGCCCCTACCAAATCAATGAGTCACTGATGTCGCACGCGAACAACGGTGCGATCATCATGCACTGCCTGCCTGCCTATCGTGGCAAGGAAATCACCGACGAGATCATGGAGCAGCACGCGAAGGTCATCTTTGACGAAGCCGAGAACCGCCTGCACGCGCAGAAGGCGGTGATTGTGGAGCTGATGCGTGAGCGGACCTAGCTGCCTTTTTTGGACAGGATTTACAGGATGGCAGGATTGTTCAGGATTGATTTGTGATCTGCGGTGAGAGGTGGCCAAATAATGTCTTGAGTTTCACTGTGACCAGCCGCTTCGCCCGACCACCATGCCATCCTGCATAATCCTGGAATCCCGTTAATCCTGTCCAACGCAAACCTCCGCATGACCACCAACTCCAATGCCCCCCTCGGCGTGTTCGACTCCGGTGTCGGCGGCTTGACCGTCGTGCGGGCCTTGCGGGAGTTGCTGCCGAATGAGTCGATCATCTACCTCGGCGACACGGCGCGTGTGCCTTATGGCTCGAAGTCGCCCGACACGATCAGGCGCTTCGCCACGGAGGACACGCAGTTCTTGGTCAATCATGCCGTGAAGGCCGTGGTCGTCGCCTGCAACACGGCGACAGCTCATGCGCTACCGCACCTGCGCGCGACCTTTCGTTTGCCCGTGATTGGCGTGGTGGAACCGGGTGTCGAAGCCACGCTGGCCGATCAAAATTGCCAACGCGTGGGCATCATCGCCACCGCCGGCACCATCCGAAGCTGCGCGTATCAACATGCGCTGGCCATGCAGCGGCCCGACATCATCACCGAAGGCAAGGCCACACCCTTGCTCGTGCCCTTCATCGAGGAAGGCTGGATCGATCACCCCGCCTTGAAGTCGGTGCTGCGCGAGTATGTGAAACCGATGGTGGACAAGGGCATCGATACCCTGGTGCTCGGCTGCACGCATTACCCACTGTTGGTGCCCGTGCTGAAGCGCATGTTCGCCAAGGTGCGCTTGGTTGATTCCGCCAGCACCTGCGCTGCGCATGTGAAGGCGCGCCTGCAAGCCGAGGGCCTCGTGCGCACCGCGAAAGGCAAACCCACGCTAGACATTCACCTGACCGACTACTCCGAGCAATTCGAAGCGCTGGCACTGCGCTTCCTAGGCACGGAGTTTGGGCGGATCAAGAAGGCGGTGCTGTAGCATCATTCTTGCTGACCTATCGTTAACCCTATGAAAACCCACGGCTGCGCTACGAGCTTCCACGTTTCCAACTTGGACGCCGCCATGAGTTATTTCACCGAAGTGCTCGGCTTTGCGGAGAGGTTCCGGTTTGGCGACTATGGCGGAGTCGCTTATCAAGAGATTCAAATCCATCTCTCCGGTCCCACAGCGACCAACAAGCGCCAAGTCGGCCAGGGCAGCTTGTATATTTTTGCGGATGATGTGGACGGTTACTACGCTGAGATCATGGCGCGCGGTGCCAAGACGCAGGCTCCGCCGGGAGATTATGACTATGGCATGAGGGACTTCGTTATCGAGGACCCAGATGGGAACATGATCGCAGTTGGACAGGAAATTCAGGCGGTTTGAGCGTGAGAAGGACGGCACTGAAGCCTTGCCTCCAGTGCCCTGCTTGCCATCATCCCCGCGTGTCCCCCGCCCTGCCAGACCTGACCTCCGACGAACAGCGCCGCTATGCGCGGCATCTGGCGATTCCTGAGTTCGGCCTGGGGGCGCAGCAGAAGTTGAAGGCTGCGCGTGTGCTGCTCATTGGCACGGGTGGCTTGGGCTCTCCTGCGGCACTTTACTTGGCTGCGGCAGGTGTCGGCACGCTGGGCTTGGTCGATGCGGACACGGTCGATGTGTCCAACCTGCAACGCCAGGTGCTGCACGGCACCAAGGACATCGGGCGGAGCAAGCTGGACTCGGCAGCAGATCGGCTGCACGACATCAATCCGCATGTGCAGGTCATCAAGCACGCAACGATGTTCACGGCAGCAAATGCGATGGAGATCACACGTGGCTACGACCTCATTCTTGACGGCACGGACAATTTCACCACGCGCTACCTGAGCAATGACGTGGCCGTGTGGCTGAAGATTCCGAACGTGTATGGCAGCATCCTGCGCTTTGAGGGGCAGGTCAGCGTGTTTGCTCCGCACCTGGGCGGGCCGTGCTACCGCTGCATGTCACCGCAGCCACCGAAGCCAGGCCTGGTGCCGACGTGTGCGGAAGGCGGCGTGCTCGGCGTGCTGCCCGGCATTGTCGGCTCCATGCAGGCTCTGGAGGCGATCAAGCTGCTGTGTGGCATTGGTAGGCCCTTGATTGGCAAGCTGCTGCATGTGGACACGCTGGGCATGGCCTTCCGCACCTTCACGCTGCGACGCGATGACGAATGCCCCGTTTGCAGTGCCAATCCAAGCATCACCGAACCGATTGA
>Ga0164294_10001666_pt1 | contig 20461 bp, 21 predicted proteins | sample GEODES005metaG_FD_111479 | JGI IMG/M metagenome (GOLD analysis project Ga0164294, IMG submission 111479) | Oligotrophic lake water microbial communities from Sparkling Lake, Wisconsin, USA - GEODES005 metaG | ecosystem: Environmental > Aquatic > Freshwater > Lake | place: USA: Sparkling Lake...
AAGCCGTTCGAGGGCGTGATCGGCAATCTCGATCGCCGGATGATGTCGACCGAGAGCGCGTGGATGCGCGAGGAGCTGGCGAAGTACCAGGGCACGCGCCCCTGCGAGGTCTGCCACGGCGCCCGCCTGAAGCCCGAAGCCTTGGCCGTGAAGATCGCCGGTGAAGACATCTCCATGTCCACCCGCCGCGCCGTCGGCCCCGCACTGGCCTTCTTCCGCGCCATGCCGGAGACGCTGAACGGCCAGCAGACCCAGATCGCCACGCCGATCCTGAAGGAGATCGTCGAGCGGCTCGGTTTCCTCGACAATGTCGGGCTCGATTACCTCAACCTCGATCGCACCAGCGGCACATTGTCGGGCGGCGAGAGCCAGCGCATCCGCCTGGCCTCACAGATCGGCAGCGGCCTCTCGGGCGTGCTCTACGTGCTCGACGAACCCTCGATCGGCCTCCACCAGCGCGACAACGATCGTCTGATCGTCACCCTCAAGCGCCTCCGCGATCTCGGCAACACCGTCATCGTCGTCGAGCATGACGAGGATGCGATCCGCACCGCCGATTATGTGATCGACATGGGCCCGGGCGCCGGCGTCCACGGCGGCACCGTCGTGGCGGAGGGCACGCTCGAGCAGGTCCTCGCCAATCCCGACAGCCTCACCGCCGATTACCTGAGCGGCCGCCGCACCGTCCCGCTGCCGGACAAGCGCCGCAAGGGCAACGGCCGCAAGCTCACCGTCAAGGGCGCCCGCGCGAACAACCTCAAGGACGTCACCGCGTCGATCCCGCTCGGCACCTTCACCTGCATCACCGGCGTCTCGGGATCGGGCAAGTCGACCTTCACGATCGACACGCTCTTCGCCTCCGCCGCGCGCCAATTGAACGGCGCCCGCATGCTCGCCGGCCATCATGAGACGATCGAGGGCCTCCAGCATCTCGACAAGGTGATCGACATCGATCAGTCGCCGATCGGCCGCACCCCGCGCTCGAACCCCGCCACCTACACCGGCAGCTTCACCCAGATCCGCGACTGGTTCGCCGGGCTGCCGGAGGCGCAGGCGCGCGGTTACAAGCCCGGCCGCTTTTCGTTCAACGTGAAGGGCGGGCGGTGCGAGGCGTGCACCGGCGACGGCCTGCTGAAGATCGAGATGCACTTCCTGCCCGACGTCTACGTGACGTGCGACGTCTGCCACGGCCAGCGCTACAACCGCGAGACGCTGGAGGTGAAGTTCCGCGACAAATCGATCGCCGACGTGCTCGACATGACGGTCGAGGATGCGGTCGAATTCTTCAAGGCGGTGCCGTCGATCCGCGACAAGATGGCGATGCTGGCCGAGGTCGGCCTGGGCTACGTCAAGGTCGGCCAGCAGGCGACGACGCTGTCGGGCGGCGAGGCACAGCGCGTGAAGCTCGCCAAGGAACTCTCACGCCGCGCCACCGGCAACACGCTCTACATTTTGGACGAGCCCACCACCGGCCTCCATTTCGAGGATGTGCGCAAGCTGCTGGAAGTGCTCCACGCGCTGGTCGAGCAGGGCAACACCGTGGTGGTGATCGAGCACAATCTGGAGGTCATCAAGACCGCGGACTGGATCATCGACTTGGGCCCCGAGGGCGGCGACAAGGGCGGGGAGATCGTGGCGACGGGGACGCCGGAGGATGTGGTGAAGGTGGCGCGGAGTTATACCGGGCATTACCTCAAGCCGTTGCTCAAGGGTGCGCGAGAGGCTGTGGCGGCGGAGTGAATGGAGGCTCAGTGGAATCTGGTTCATTCAATATAGTGCCACTCCGCGGTTCCGTCTTTCCATAAAATGTCTATTGAATTGGCGAGATCTCCTCGTCCCAGTGAATGTAATTGCTGATAAAGCCTCTTGTTCAAAAGAGATTGAATCTTCTTAGTTAAATAAGCTCCTGGGCGATCTTTGACTGCCAGTAATCCAAGAATGAAAACCAATGCTGCTAATGCAATTGCGGCGCTGGTAGTCATGCCTTTGCTATAAGCTACAATCGCTGTAACAAGTGGAGCGACCACGACAATAGCTGTAGCTAGTTGAACGACCACGCGAAAAATTCGGAAATGCCCCGATGCGCGCTCGGAAAGGCTTGCGATCATGCTTGAATCCGACAGCCTAACTGCTTCGGCTAACTTCCCAATCTGTGCGGTACGCTCTTCAAGCGTGGTATGAGCGGTTTCTAAATCGTGCTCGGCTGCTGTCAATTTCGCCTCAAAGCTCTTCTTCTGCTTTTCGCGCTTTTCTTTCTCCTTAGCGGTCGCGTGTTCTCCAGCTGCCAGTATCGCAACTTCAACGAGATGCTCGATCGTGGATCCAGATACGTACTTCTCAGAGTTGAGCGTTTGGTCCATAATTGCACGAGCAGAGCGAGGGACCTCTAAAAGAAGTTCAAATTGTTTTAGCTGAGTGGGATTCACTTTCGCCAATTCCGCTTTGGCTTTCTCTACCACCTTGCGATTGTATCGGAGAGCTCGATCACACGACATAAGCAGCTGACTACGCGGGATTTGAAGTTTGTCCTCGGCCTGATTGCCGAGCTCGAGCCAAACTCGCGCTGCTAATTCACTGATCGTTATAACTGGCGGGACTTGTTGGCCATTGTAATAATTACTTTCCCTAAGATGCCGTCGGGTCGCACCTGCGAAAGCGTCGTTCGAAGTAACGCACACGTACCTGCTGTCGAAAAGATCTGTAGTTCGGTGAAAGGCTCGCCGTCGTATGGTAAGTGTTACTGTATCGGCATCCCTGTATAGGGCGCTTTCGTTCTGGGTGTCATGCCAAGATATAATGCCTTCAATTCCCCGAGCGCGTTCGGCATCGAAATACTGATGGCTATGCGGCATGTACTCGATGTCATCCGGAAGTATCTCAATGCCTTCCTTTCGGACCGCTACGTCGAACGAAGGTGCCAGCGAGCGTAAGAAATTCTCATGTACCCAGCCTTTTCTTAAGGCTTCACCAGTAGGACCGTAACGATCCAGTGGCTGCGCTTTTAACACCATTTTTAAAATATCTTTTGCCTCCTCTACGCAATGAGAGAAGGTAATAAGAGAAGCACCAATTTTACGAAGGCCCTTGAATAGCTCCTTTGACGCTTCCGAACGTGTCTCGCCCGCTGTTCCGATGTAATCTAGGAGGACTGGTCCATCTATGACGACTTTTAAGTCTACTCTACGCCGCTTTGTCGGACGACCGATTTCGTCCGCTACTCGGAAAAGGAATCCTACCGCTGCAAGACTACTTAGAGTGTCTCGGATAGGAAGTTTGTGCCGAGTGACATGGCCGACAAATCGGGCGCATAGATAATCCTCTTCAGTCTGACTTGCTCTGTCTGGCTCCACTGTCGGAGCGGAGGAATCAACAACGTACTTGAGCAGAATGGCGCCTGCTTCGACCTTGTCATCCGGCATGACATTGAGGGGAGAGACGTTGCGAGCAAATTCTATAAAGGCGTCGCCTATATCGCCAAGCGCAGATCTGGTGTCGACGCCTTTGAGGCCCTCAGTTTCAGGCTCGGGCAGGTTTACGTAAAAAGGGCCGCGAGAAGGGTAGCCGCTGCGAGATACTACCCACCCGAGAGAGCGGAACTTTGGGATGAAAAACTCGAGGGCGTCTGCGGACAGATTCCAACCATATTGCTCTCTAATCTTCTCGCTCATGGCTTGAGGATTGAAGATCTGATTATGAAACAAGCTAAGCGGTGCGGACAAAAGTACGACCAAAGCGTTTGCGGGATCTGAACTGTCCTTAATCACCGAGCTTGCAAGAAGGCAGATGCGAGCCTCTTGAATTACAGCAATCTTTAGGTCGCGCTCAGTTGACATCTACCGCCCCATTTCCTCCCTCGTAGCTTATGTGAATCGTCGCTCAACTGCAAATGGACGTCATTCTGATTTTATTGCTACCCCTATCCAGCGTGAGGCTAAAGCCAGCCGCAGTCGTGCCGCCGTCGCCGCCGCTCCTCATGCTCCGCCCGCTCGCGGACGACCTTGCCGAAATATTCGGCGGCCTCCTGAGGCGTCAACACGCGGCGAGGGGGCTCGGGCGCCGGGTCGGTCGGAGGCTCGGGCAGGGGATCGGGGGTGGAGTTGCTGGTCATAAACGGAACATAGCATAGCTAAATCTTGACAAATAGCCTCTTTTCGGGTATGAAATGCGATCTTTTTGCTTTTTGAGAGGATCGCATCATGGCCGCACGTGCCCAGACCATGGCCGCCCGACCGTCGCCACGGCCGACGCGCGGCAAGACCGCCCCCGCTTCGCCCGCTCCCCGCCAGCGCGCACGCGCCACCCGTGCCGACGGCTGGACGCCGGACCGGCGCCGCACCTTCCTCGAGGCCTTGTCCGAGGGCCACACGGTCGAGGCGGCGTGCGGGGTCGTCGGGCTGTCGGTGGCCTCGGCCTATGCGCTGCGCCAGCGGCGCGGGGGTGAGGCGTTTGCGGTCGGGTGGCGCAGCGCCTGCCTGATCGCGCGCGATCGGCTGTCCGACGAACTCTATTCGCGCGCGCTGCAGGGCGTCACCGAGAGCGTCACGCGGGCCGATGGCGAGACCGTCACCCGCCACCGCTACGACAATCGCCTCGCCATGGCGATGCTGACGCGGCTCGACAAACTCGCCGAACATCCCCGGCCCGATCATCTCACCCCGCAGGACACGACCGATCCGTTCGTCCGCGCCCGCGCCGTCGCCGCCGATTTCACCCACTTCCTGGCGCTGGTCGAGGCCGGGTGCGGCGCGCGCGACGTCGCCGAATTCGTCGAACTCTCCGAAAGCCGCCGCAACCCTCAACTTCCTCAACTTAACGACACACAAATCCCGCCTTCCCAATGGCTTGAGAATGAGGAACTGGACGAGGATCTCGCGGAGGATTTCGACGACGAGGAGGGGGGGATTGGGGACGAGGAGGATGCGCTGGTGACGGTGGCCGCGCCGGTCTTCCTGCGGCCCGTCGTCGCCCCGCTGCGGCCCGAGCCGGAGCAGGATCCGCTTGCCCCCTGGCATGCCTGCGATGCCATCGATGCGCCCGGGCCGGTCTGGTTCAACGTCATGGCGTGCGAATGGCGCACCACTTTGCCGCCACCGCCCGATTTCGACCTCCAGCAGCGCGGTGACCATCGCGACCGCGGCTATTGGCGCCCGCTCGACCGGCACGAGCGCGCGATGCTCGACACCGTCGATCTCCGCGAGGCCATCGCTCGCCTGATCACCCTGCGGGAAGCGGATTGAGCCCTCTCCCGCCTTCGCGGGAGAGGGTTGGGTGAGGGTCTTCTTGTTGGTTCTTCCTTCCTCGACGTCTCGAAATTTTTGGAAAGAAGAAAGACCCTCACCCCGACCCTCTCCCGCGAAGGCGGGAGAGGGAGGACGTCGCCGGGGAAAGGGGCGCGCGCCCACCCTTTAAATCCGCCGTGCCTTGCGCCAGACTTGGGCCGCAGTGGATCGAAGCGGGGGCTGGTGATGGTGCGATGGCGGGCGGGGGTGCGGGTGTGCGTGGGGCTGGTGATGGCGCTCGCCGCCACGGGTGCCGTCGCGCAGGGCTATGGGCCGCCGTCGCCGATGTCCGATCCGCTGTCGCAGGCGGTGGCGATGCAGCGCAAGTCGCTCGGCACCAGTGATGTCGATCGCAAGCGCCTCGCCGATGCCGCCGCCCGGCTTGCGCCGCAGCGGCCGGGGGTGGTCGATGCCTATGTGATCGTCGTCGCGCTCGACAGCGATCCGGTCTTCGCCCGCGAGGCGCGCGAGGTCGCCCGCGTGCTGTCGGCGCGGTATGATGCGGCGGGGCGGACCCTGCTGCTCGCCGGGGCCGACGGGCGGGGGATTGATCCGCTGCCGCGCGGCGGGCCGGATACGCTGGCGGACGCGATCAAGCGCGTCGCGGCGGTGATGGATACGGACGAGGATGCGCTGATCCTCTACATCACCGCGCACGGCTCGTCCGCCGGCGTCGCCTACCGCGATCAGGGGCAGTTCCTCGCCAGCATCGCGCCGGACTGGCTCGACGATCAGCTCCGCCACTATCGGCTGCGCAACCGGCTGGTGATGGTCAGCGCCTGTTTTTCGGGGATTTTCGTGCCGGTGCTGGCGTCGCCGCAGGGCGTGGTGATCAGCGCCGCCTCGGCCGATCACACCTCGTTCGGCTGCCAGTCCGACAATGACTGGACCTTCTTCGGCGATGCGCTGGTCAACCATGCGATGCGCAAGAGCCAGCCGATCGCCGCTGCCTTCGGCGAGGCGCGCGGGCTGGTGGGAAGCTGGGAGGCGCGGGGCAAGCTCATCCCCTCCAACCCCCAGATCTCGGTCGGTGCCGAGGCGGGGACGTGGCTCCATCCGCTGGAAGCCCGGATGCCGAAGCTGGCGAGCGCCCCCGTCGGCCGCCCGGCCATCGACTCGCTCGACAAGGCGATCGCGGCGAACCACTGATGGCCTAGTCGAAATGCTCCATCGGCAGCGCGCCCGCCGCCAGCGCCCAGGGGTGCCGCCGCTCCTCGTAGACCGAGACGTGCGGGGGCGGGAAAGCCGGGTCGGCGAAGGCTCCGGTCGCGACGTAGACGATCTCCGGCGCGTCGTGCGGCAGCCAGCAGACCGTCGATCCGCAGGTTGGGCAGAAGTGGAAGGTCGCCGTGCCGCCGTCGTCGCCGGTGCGGGACCAGGTGGTGCTCTCGCCGGCGATCGTCACCGCCGTGCTCGGGAAACGGGCCTGCGCGGCGAAGACGCTGCCGGTGCGCTTCTGGCATTCGAGGCAGTGGCAGATCGAGACGCGGACGGGTTCGCCCTCGCAGGCCAGCCGAAGCTGTCCGCAGCTGCACGATGCGATCCGCTCGGTCATGGGATCGTTCTAGAGCGCGCCGCGCCTCGGCGGAAGCCGGGTGCGCCGCTCAATCGTCGGGATCGGCTTCGCTGGCGGGGCCGTAGCCGCTCAGGAGATCGACCGCCCATTGGACATGGATCGCGGCCCGCGACTCCCCCAGGGCATCCAGCTGCTCCAGAACCGAACGCAGGTCGACAATACACTGCGCAATACTCTCAACACGCTGACTCATACGCTACACCAAAACCTCGGTTATCGTTCTTAGTGCCGAAGGTTCGGGCGCGCATAGCCTGCGGATGCAGCAGGCACGAATGTTGACAGTTTTCAGGCATGGCGGAGGCGGCAGGCGACCCGCCGCGATCGGCTCAGCGCAGGATCAGCGTGTTGCCGTGGAACTCGGCGCCATCGAGCCGGGTGAGCAGATTCTGCCCCAGCAGACACGGCGTCGGCATGCCGCGCACGACGATGGCGGGGACGTTGCGGAAGCTGTGGCCGGCGAGGGTGATGTCCTCGATGTGGCTCCGAGCCGCCTGGCGCTCGCCACCGGCGGTGTGAATGCGGCCGTTGTAGCGGGTGGCGGGGTTCAGGCCGATGCGGTGGCTGTCGGTCGCGCTCAGCACCATCGCGGAGGCGCCGGTATCGACGATGCAGCGCAGGCTGCGGCCGTTGGCGGTCAGGCGGGCGTAGAACAGGCCGTCGCTGGCGCGGCGGATCGTGCCGGGGCGATTTTCGGAGAGGTCCTCGATCGGCGAATCCTCGACCTCGGAGATCGCGGCATAGGCGGTATCGGGATGCTGATTGTCATAGGCGAGGAGCGTGGCGACGCCACCCAGCCCCATCACGCTGATGGCGACGGCCCCCGCGAGCGGCAGGCTGCCGATCAGCCGCCGCGCGGACGCGGCAAACTTCACTCTGTTCAACGCAAAATACTCCCCCGATTACGGCTACCCCCCGAAATCGTTGACGCAGCCGTAACCATCTTTGCGCCGATGGGAAAGGGCTGCTGTCCAATATTCGTGGTTAACGCGGGCGTCCGCCGGTCGTGCTCAGGGCAGGCGGTGCGCGGCGGTGATGCGGGGCCGGTCGACGATCGTCTGGCCGACGGTGTCGATCGAAAAGCCGCCGGGGTAGGTCTTCAGCTGCAGGATCTTCTTCACGACATCCATGCCGCTCACGACGTGGCCGAAGGCGGCATAGCCCGGATAATTGGGCGCGGCGTCGAGGCTGGGGGCCGGCCCGACGCATATGAAGAAGTCGCCCATCGCCGTGCCCGGCTTGTTGCGCGCCATCGAAACCGTGCCGTCGACATGGCGCAGGCCGGTGACGTTGGTCGGCTCATGCTGGATCGGGAAGTAGCTCACCCGGATGTTCTGATCGATCCCGCCCTGGATCAGGCCGACGCCGGGGCGGGTCTTGGATCGGGCGGCGCGGTAGAAGGTGGTGCCGTTGAACTTGCCGGCATCGACGTAGCGCAGGAAGTTGCCCGCGGTGATCGGCGCGTGGCGGACGTCGAGTGCCAGCACGATGCGCCCCGCCGTCGTCTCCAGCGCGACGCGGACCTCGCCGCGCGGCGGCGGAGCGGCCGTCAGCGCGGGGGTGAGCAGAAGGGCGAGGATCGTGAGAAGGCGGGGGATCATCTGCCGCAGTCGATCATCGACCGGGATCGTTGGCGGCGCGGTGGCGCGCTTTCTCGACGATGGCGAGCGCGGCGGCGAACGCCTCCTCGATCCCCAGGTCCGACGTGTCGAGCAGCGCGGCGTCGTCGGCCATGCGGAGCGGCGCGGCGGAGCGTGCGGAGTCGCGCTCGTCCCGTGTGCGGATGTCGGTGAGGACATGCGCCAGATCGACATCCAGCCCCATGCCGGTGAGTTCGCGCCAGCGCCGATCGGCGCGGACTTCGGACGAAGCGGTGACGAAGAGCTTGGCGGGTGCGTTCGGTGCGATCACCGTGCCGATGTCGCGCCCGTCGAGCACGGCGCCGCCGGGCTGGGCAGCGAAATCCTTCTGGCGCTTGAGCAGCGCGGCGCGGACCTCCGGGTGCGCCGAGACGATCGACGCGGCCTTGCCCGCGGCCTCGGACTTCAGCGTCGGATCGTCGAGCATGTCGTCGCCGAAGCCACAGGCGGCGAGCGCCTGTGCCGGGTCGCTCGGGTCGTTGCCGGCGCGCAGCACGCCGATGCCGACGGCGCGGTACAGCAGCCCGGTGTCGAGATGGGGGAGGCCGAAATGGCGGGCCAGCCGGCGTGCGACCGTGCCCTTGCCGCTCGCCGCGGGGCCATCGACCGCGATGATCATGCCGGGCTCTTTCGCAGGAAGGTCCGCACCAGCCCGAACGCGGCGATTAGCGCCCAGATGACCTCGAGCAGCATCGACGCGAGGTTGAAATGAACCATCAGCGACAGCACCAGCAGCAAAGATCCCAGCAGGTTGAGCGCATTGAACAGCCGGAAATCGATCCGCGCGGCAAGATTGCTGTAGGCATAAGCGGCGATCATCAGCACCGATCCGACAACGCCGACGAGATTGGCGAGATCCCAGTTCATAGCTCGGCCCCCAGGCTGGTCAGCAGATCGGCGAAGCCGGGGAAGCTGGTCGCGACCGGGCTCATGTCGTCGATGTCGATCCCGCTTCCCGAAACGAGGCCGGCGATGGCGAAGCTCATCGCGATGCGGTGGTCGAGTTCGGCGGCGATGGCGACGGGCGCGTTGGCGGCGAACGGCTCCCCGCCGCGTCCCTCGATGACCATCCCGTCCTCGCTCTCCTCGACCGCGACACCGAGGCGGGCCAGCCCCTTCGCCATCAGCGCGAGACGATCGCTCTCCTTGACGCGCAATTCCTCGAGCCCGCGGGCGACGGTGCGGCCCTCCGCGAGCGCGGCGGCGACGAACAGGATCGGGAATTCGTCGATCATGCTGGGCGCGATGCCCGCCGGCACTTCGATGCCGCGCAGGGTCGAGTGGCGGACGCGGATATCGGCAACGGGCTCGCCGCCGACGATGCGCTCCTTCTCGTACATCAGGTCCCCGCCCATGGCGCGAAGCATTTCGAACAGGCCGGCGCGGGTGGGATTGAGCCCGACATTCTCGACCGTGATGTCCGATCCCGGCACCAGCAGCGCGGCGACGATCGGGAAGGCGGCCGAAGACGGATCGCCGGGCACGACGATGTCCTGCGGGCGAAGCTCGGCCTCGCCGTGGATCTGGATGACGCGGGCGCCATCCTCTTCGCCGATATCGAGCCGCGCGCCAAAGCCGGCGAGCATCCGCTCGCTATGGTCGCGGCTGGGGACGGGTTCGATGACAGTGGTGATGCCCGGTGTGTTGAGCCCGGCGAGCAGGATCGCCGACTTCACCTGTGCCGAGGCGACGGGCATCCGGTATCGGATCGGCACCGCTGGGCAGAGCCCCCGCACCATCAGCGGCAGGCGGTTGCCGGGGCTCGTGGTGAAATCGGCGCCCATTCGCGACAAAGGTTCGGTCACCCGCGCCATCGGCCGCTTCGACAGCGAGGCGTCGCCGATCAGGCAGGCGGTGATCGGGTGGGTGGCGAGCAGGCCGATCAGCAGCCGCGTCGAGGTACCCGAATTGCCCATGTCGAGCGCGGTCTGTGGCTGGAGCAGTCCACCGACCCCGACTCCGTCGACCAGCCAGCGATCGCCCTGCTTCTCGATCTGGGCGCCCATGGCACGCAGGGCGGCGGCGGTGGCGAGGACGTCCTCGCCCTCCAGCAGTCCGTCGATCCGGCTGGTGCCCACGGCCAGCGCCGACAGCATCAGCGCACGGTGGGAGATCGACTTGTCTCCGGGCACACGCACCCTGCCGGACAGCGGGCGCGAGGCGACGAAGCGGGCAGGGCGGGCGCGCGTCTCAAGCATGGCGGCGGCTTTGACAGCGGGGCTTGCGTCTGGCAAGGCGCCCGCCATTCGCGGGGTTGAGCGGAGCCGTTCGGCTTCCTACCTAGCACCTCTCATTCGTTTCGGAGTTCAAATAACGTGGTGAAACCTGAGTGGGGCGCCAAGCGCACCTGTCCCAAGTGCGGCACCCGCTTCTATGATCTGGGCAAGGCCGATCCGGTCACCTGCATCGAATGCGGCGTGAATTTCGAGCCGGAGACGGTTCTGAAGTCCAAGCAGCCGCTGCCGTTCGACGCGCCCAAGCCGGTCAAGGAAAAGGAGGAGAGCTCCGACCTGTCCGATGAGCTGGAACTGGACGTCGATGAAGACGAGGAGCCCAATGCCGACGACGACGTCGATCTGGGCGGTGACGACGATATCGGCGTCGCGACCAACGACGACGAAGACGAACATTAAGTTTTCGATGCTCTAGGCGAGGTGTTCGCGCGGGTCTTGCAGCCGCGCGAGACCTCGCCTAAAGGGCGCGCTCCGCTGGCTCCCAGGCTGGCGGATTTGATGGGTTTGGGGCCGTAGCTCAGCTGGGAGAGCGTCGCGATGGCATTGCGAAGGTCTGGGGTTCGATCCCCCACGGCTCCACCATTCTTCCCCTTTCTGGAAATCTGCGCAGCGTAGGTGACCGCGCCTCGGGACTCAGTCCGCTCGCGTCCAGATGATCTTCACCCGGCGATGGGCGATTCTCCAGCCGTCGGCCCCGCATTCGAAGCGGTCGACGTACGTGCCTTCCTGGATCACCACTCCGGCGCGCATCACGAAGAAATAGGTCCAGCCGAGCGCCGCCGTTGGCGAGACCAGGTCGATATGGCTGGTCGTCAGATGGTGGCGGGATCCGCGCAGATCGATTTCTGCGCCACCCGCTGCGACTCCGGACAGAAACGTCTCGATGGCGTCCCGGCCATGGAAGGCACCACTCGGCATTTCGAGCACGCCGTCGCCAGCGAAGACCGCGAGCAGGGCATCGAGCGCACCACGGTCGCCGGCGGCGTTGTAGGCGGCGAGCAGCGCCTGGATCGCGACGCGCGCCGCGGCCTGATCGGCATCTTTCGTCATCGGCGCTCGATCGCATCGGCCAGCGCGAGCAGGCGGTTCGCCTGATCGACGTGGAGCTGTTCGACCATCCTGCCGCCGATCCGCGCGACACCCTTGCCCTCGGCCCGCGCCGCCGCCCATGCCGCGACCATTTCGCGGGCTTCCGCCACCGCCGCCGCATCCGGCGCGAAGGCGCGGTTGGCGGGGGCAATCGAATTGGGGTGGACCAGGCTCTTGCCGTCGAAGCCCAGGTCTACGCCTTGCCGACAATCGGCCTCGAAGCCTTCGAGATCGTCGAGATCGAGGTGGACGCCGTCGATCGCCGCCAGACCATGAGCGCGCGCCGCCAGCACGATCAGCGACAGCGCCGTGAGCAAAGGTCCGCGTCCCGGCACATGGCGGGCGTGGAGATCCTTGGCGAGATCGTTGGTCCCTGCGACGAAGCCGGCCAGCCGCGGCGAGGCGGCGGCGATCTCGGCGGCGCGGAGCACCCCGAGGGGCGTCTCGATCATGCACCAGATCGGGTGGCGGGTGCAGGCGGCGGCGGTGTGCACCATTTCGGGCGTTTCGACCTTCGGCAGCAGGACGCCGTCGAGATCGAGGGCCTCGGCAAGCGCGAAATCCTCCGCAACGTCGAGCCCGCCGACGCGCAGGATCAGTTCGCGGTGGCCATAGCCGCCCGCCTTCACGGCCCCTGCGATCGTCTCGCGGGCCAGCGCCTTGTTCTCCGGCGCCACGGCATCTTCGAGATCGATGATCAGCGCATCGGCATCGAGCCCGCGCGCCTTTTCGAGCGCGCGCGCCTTGTCACCGGGAATGTAGAGCATCGAGCGGCGAGGGCGGATCGGTGAGGTCATGGGCATGACGTGACGCGATCGACGCGCGCGCGCAACTCCGCCGTGGGTGAGATATCAGGTTTCGTTCATCGCCGGCCTTCCACACCCGCGGAACAGGCGACGTGAGTCGACGAGGTGATCGCGGATCTAGAAGCGATCCTTGCCGTTGTCCGGCAGGGAGATTAGCTGTCTGCCCGATTGTCGGCGGCCCCCGGCCGATGTCTTTGGAGGATGAAGGCAATGAAGCAAGTTTCGATCGCGGCGCTGGTCCTGGCGATGACGCTCGGCAGTGTCGCCGCGATGCCCGCCCGGGCGAAGGACAAGCCGGCCAAGGAAGCGCCGATCAAGCCGTCTGAGGCGATCGTCAAGGCGGCCCAGGTGATCCAGCCCGCGCTGACCAAGAAGGATTTTGCGACCGCGAAGCCCGCGATCGAAGCGGTGGCGCCGCAGGTCCAGAACGACGACGACAAGAATATCGTCGGCAGCTGGTTCGTCACGATCGGCCAGGGCATGAGCGACGAAGCCTCGCTCAGCAAGGGCGTCGATCTGATGCTCGCCAGCGGCAAGGCGCCGCCGGAGAGCGTCAAGCAGCTTGCGTTCGTGCAGGGCCAGTTCGCCTATCAGGCGAAGGATTATCCCAAGGCGCAGGCCGCGATGGAGCAGGCGATCGCCGCCGGCAACACCGACGAGAATGCCATCCCGATCCTGATCGAATCGATCAGCCATCAGGGCCAGCGCGCGAAGGCGATCCAGACGCTGATCGATGCCGTGGCGAAGCGGAAGGCCGCGGGCCAGCCGGTTCCGGTCAGCTGGTATCAGCGCGGCTATGCCATGGCCTATGACATCAAGCAGACCGATCCGGCCTATGCGACGACCCGTCAGGCGGGCATCGAACTCAGCAAGTCGTGGGTGGGCGCTTACCCGACCGCCGACGTCTGGCACGACGTCATCCTGCTCTATCAGATCAGCGCCCCGCAGGATGCCGACACCAAGGTCGACATCTATCGCCTGCAGCTGGCCGCCAAGGCGCTGCGCGGTGGTCCGGACTATCTGGAATATGCGGAGTCGGTCTATCTGCGCTACCCGGGCGAGGCGAAGGCTGTGCTCGATGCGGGCGTCAGCAAGGGCGTGCTCAACATGACGGGCAACCGCAACGCCACCGAGATCAACCAGATCGTCACCGCCAAGATCCCGGCCGACAAGGCCTCGCTGGTGGCGAGTGACAAGTCCTCGCGCGCGGCGGCGAACGGCCGCGCTGCCGCTTCGACGGCGGACGCGTATCTCGGCTATGGCGAATATGCGAAGGCGATCGACCTCTACAACGTCGCGCTCGGCAAGGGCGGGGTCGATGCCAATGTCATCAACACCCGCATCGGCATCGCGCTGCTGCGTTCGGGCGATGCCGCCGGCGCCAAGGCGGCCTTCGCCAAGGTCACCGGTCCGCGCAAGGACATGGCCGATTTCTGGACGATCCTGATCGATCATCCGGCCGCCTGATCCGAAGATGCCCTCTCCCGTGATCGGGGGAGGGCATCCTGCCTACATACCGTCGATCGGAACGCCCGTCGCATCCTTGCAGGTGCGGATGGTGAGCGATGTCTTCACGCTGGCCACGTTGGGGGCCGGCGTCAGCTTCGACGTCAGGAAGCTCTGGAAGGACTGGAGATCGTGCGCCACGATCTTCAGCACGAAATCGATCTCGCCGTTGAGCATATGGCACTCGCGGACTTCCGGGAGCGCGGCGACATGCGCCTCGAACGCCTGCAGCGCATCCTCGGCCTGGCTCTTCAGGCTCACCATCGCGAAGATGATGATGCCGTAGCCGAGCGTCGCGCCGTTGAGATCGGCGTGATAGCTCTTGATGATCCCGCTCTCCTCGAGCGCGCGTACCCGGCGCAGGCAGGGCGGCGCAGTCAGGCCGACGCGGTTGGCCAGTTCCACATTGGTGATGCGTCCATCTTCCTGCAGAATCTTCAGGATTTTACGATCGATGTCGTCGATCACTCACGCATCCCCTCGAACATGCCTCAGTCCCGCATTTCTTATAATATTATTTCGAACTTGTGCAATGTTGCGTAAGCTCGTTCGCGTCTTGCCAGTGATCCTCGCGCTCCGCTAAGCGGGGTCGGCGTGGGCCTGTAGCTCAGTTGGTTAGAGCTGGCCGCTCATAACGGCTAGGTCGCGGGTTCAAGTCCTGCCGGGCCCACCACCACCCGGCCTCTTTTAGGGTGTACCGAACGCCATGATCCCCACGCCCGATTGGGACGAGCTCTGCCAGCTCCTCGAAGGCTCGACCGAGCGGCCGGGAACGCTGGGGGACCTGATCCTCTACGCGACCCGGCTGGAGATCGAGGATCGGCCCGAATATCTGATCGTGTCGGGCGCGCTCGGCGAACTCGACAATGACCAGATCGAGGATCTGCGCCGCCGTCCCGACTTTCCCGGCCTTTCGTGAAGCCGCCCAGGCCCAAGCGCCCGGTGCCGGGCATGCCCTCGCGACAGCAGGTGCTGGATTTCATCGCATCGAGCGAAGGGCCGGCCGGCAAGCGCGAGATCGCCCGGGCCTTCGGGCTGCACGGCAACGAGAAGATCCAGCTCAAGGCGCTGCTCAAGGACATGGCCGACGAGGGGCTGATCGACAGCGCCCCCGGCCGCGCCTTCCACAAGATGGGCGGCGTGCCGAAGGTGACGGTGCTGCGCATCGTCGACATCGGCGATGGCGGGCAGGCGTTCGCGACGCCGGAGAATTGGCAGGCCGAAGGGCCGGCGCCACGGCTGCGCGTCGTGGAGCGTGGCAAGAAAGGCGCCGCACTCGGCATCGGTGACCGTATCCTCGCGCGGACCGAGGAAGCAGGGGCGGGCTGGGTCGCGCATCCGATGAAGCGGCTGGCGCGCGGCGAGGAACTGATTCTCGGCGTGCTCCATGCCGAAGGCGAACGGCTGTGGCTGAAACCGGTCGACAAGCGCGAGCGGCGCGAACTCATGGTCTCGGACGCGGGCGATGCGCAGCCGGGCGACCTCGTCCTCGCCGAAAAGGCCGGGCGGCCGCCGCGGATCACCGCGCGCGTCACCGAAAAGCTCGGGCAGCCGTTCGAGCCACGCAGCTTCAGCCTGATCGCCATTCACAAGGCCGGTATTCCGGTCGAATTCTCGCCCGATACGCTGGCCGAGGCCGAGCGGATCGCCAAAATACCACTGGGCGGCGAGCGCGAGGACCTGCGGCATCTGCCGATCGTCGCGATCGATCCTGCCGACGCGCGCGACCATGACGATGCCGTCTGGGCGATGTCGGACGAGGATCCGAGTAATGCTGGCGGCTTCCGCGCGATCGTCGCCATCGCCGATGTCGCATTCTACGTACGCCCCGGATCGGAACTCGATCGCGAGGCGCGCCGGCGCGGCAACAGCGTCTATTTTCCCGATCGCGTCGTGCCGATGCTGCCCGAGACTCTTTCGGCGGACATCTGCTCGCTCAAGGAAGGCGCCGATCGCGCCGCGCTCGCCTGCCATCTGACGATCGATTCGTCGGGCAAGCTGCTGGCGTGGCGCTTCACCCGCGCGGTCGTCCGGATCGCGGCGAACATCGCTTATGAGCAGGCGCAGGCCGCGATCGACGGCCAGCCGACGACGGTGCCGGCCGAATTGCTAGAGACGGCACTGCGCCCGCTCTGGGCCTGCTGGGCGGCGCTGACCAAGGCGCGCGATGCCCGTGCCCCGCTGGCGCTCGACCTGCCCGAGCGGCGTGTCGTGCTGGACGAGAAGGGGCGTATCCTCTCGGTCGCGGCGCGCGAGCGGCTCGATGCGCATATGCTGATCGAGGATTATATGATCGCCGCGAACGTCGCGGCAGCCAAGGCCTTGGAGGCGAAGAAGGCGCCGGTGATGTACCGCGTCCACGAACCGCCGAGCCGCGAGAAGCTGGTGGCGCTCAAGGATTATCTCGACACGTTCGACATCGCCTTCGCGCTGGGTCAGGTCGTGCGCCCGTCGACCTTCAACCACATTCTCGAAAAGCTCGGCGAGAGTGACGTGAAGCCGCAGATCATGGAGCAGGTGCTGCGGACGCAGACCCAGGCTTATTATGCGCCGGTCAACCAGGGCCACTTCGGCCTCGCGCTCGCCAGCTATGCGCATTTCACGTCGCCGATCCGCCGCTACGCCGATCTGCTGGTGCATCGATCGCTGGTCGGCGCTTATTCGCTGGAGCCCGCGGTCAAGGACACGCGGCTCGCGCCCGCCGATGCCGCCGATCTCACCGTCATCGGCCAGACGATCTCGGCGGCCGAGCGGCGCGCCATGATGGCGGAGCGCGAGACGATCGATCGCTACGTCGCGGCTTTCCTGTCGACCAAGATCGGCGAGGTGCTGGAAACGCGGATCACCGGCGTGCGCGCCTTCGGCTTCTTCGCGACGGTCGAGGGTCTGGGCGGCGATGGCCTGGTGCCGGTCTCGACGCTCGGCACCGAATATTTCCGCTACGACGAGGCGGCGCAGGCGCTGGAGGGCGAGGCGAGCGGGGAGCGCTATGCGCCGGGGCAGAAGATCGCGCTGCGTCTGGTCGAGGCCGATCCGATCGGCGGCGCGCTGCGTTTCGAATTGCCCGAGGGCGCCAGCCATACGCCGATGCGCAGCGGGCAGAAGCCGGGACAGCGCCGGATCATCAACCGTCGTGGGCGGCCGCCGAACATTCGCCACAAGGGCAGGCGCTGAGCGCCTCGGCGCCAGAATACTTGAAATGTTCTCTTTAATTTGCTATTTGGCTGGTCGAGAGGCGTGTGTAGGCACGCCGGCTTTTTGACAGGTTCAGAGCTTCCGGATCGCTTTGGCGAACGGCGCGTGCGTCGAGCAAATCGAGCGGCTGAGCAAAACCGCTCACAACCCTCAACTTCCTCAACTTAACGACACATAAATCACATAATATCAGTGCCTTATGCGAATCAAAAAATCGTCGCTCAGTTCGCCAATCCGGCCAGAATGGAGGGTTCGAGAACGGTGGTCTCGGCACTGCATCGCGCAGCGTCCGGCACGGCGACATGCGCCCGCGCTGCGGCCAGTTCGAGCCGTGCCGCGGCGAGATCGCGCTGGAAGGCGGGCTGCGCGCGGACCTGATTGAGCGTCACCGTCGCGCCGAGCCGGCCATTCTCCACCGCGCTCATATTGTGGACGCGGCAGACGATGCGGCTTTCACCATAGGCCCGTGCCCGCGTCAGGATCGCATTGGCCCGATCGGGCAGCAGTTCGGCGAGCAGCAGGCCGAGCGTCCATCCCTTCGTGCTGTGGCCCGATGGATAATCGAAGCTCTTGCCGAGTTCGTCCTTCGGCTCGCAGGTGTCGCCCTTGTCGATCCAGAAGGGGCGGAGGCGCTGCCAATGCTCCTTGGCGGCATTGTTCGCGGCGCCGGTATCGATCGATGCGGTGGACAGCAGTTTCACCGTCGCCGGCAATGTTGCGGCATTGAGCGTGAAGCCTGCGGCACATTCGAAATCGTGGAGCATCGTCGGCGTATCATATTTCACGTCGGCGACGGCGTAGCGCCAGCGCTCGCCGCCGATCTGCGCCTTCATCGCCTTGAAGACGCGGCGATCGGTCTCGTAACGGATGTCGCCCTTGCTCGGCGCCGGCGGCAGGACGCGGGCGAGATCGATGCTGTCGGGCGGGAGATAGCCCTGCGGCTTGTCCGCGGCGGTCGCGATCCCGGCGATGGTGATCACGGCAAGCGACGACAGCAGGGCGATCTTCATTCGGCGGCACTCCGGGAAGGATGTCGCGACGATAGCGGCTCGATCGGTCGCGCGCTATGCTGCCGCCAGATGGCGAAGGCACCCGACACGATCGCGCTCGATACGCATCCCGCATACGGTCTGTCGGCTGCGTGGGAAGCGCATCTGGTGCGCGACCGGCGCAGATCGGTGCATACGGTGCGGGCTTATGGCGCGACGGCACGGCGGCTGATCGCCTTCCTCGGGCGCCACCGCGCCGCGGCGATCGATGCCGGGGGCCTCCGCAAGGTCGAGGCGGCGGAGCTGCGCGCTTTCCTCGCGATCCGCCGGGAAGAGGGCATCGGCAATGCCTCCGCCGCGCGCGAGCTTTCGGCGTTGCGCGGCTTCCTGTCCTTCGTCGCCGGTGAGATGGGCGGGGAAGGGGCGCCCCGGATGCGCGGCCCCCGCGTCAAGCGCGGTGCCCCTCGGCCGGTGAGCCCGAGCGACGCCATCGCCATCGCCGACGATGCCGGCGACGAGCCGGACGAGGCCTGGATCGGGCTGCGCGACAAGGCGGTGCTGCTGCTGCTCTACGGCGCCGGTCTGCGCATCGGGGAGGCGGTTTCGCTGACCGGGGCGGTGCTGCCGCTCGGGCCCACGCTGATCGTCACCGGCAAGCGCAACAAGACCCGCGTCGTGCCGCTGCTGGCGCAGGTCCGTGATGCGATCGAGGCCTATGTCGCGCTGTGTCCGTGGAGCACCGGCCGGGCGCTGCCGCTGTTTCGCGGCGCGAAGGGCGGGGCCTTGTCGCCGGACATCATCCGCCGCGCCGTCCGCGCCGCGCGGGCCCGGCTGGCGCTGCCCGATCGGACGACGCCGCATGCGCTGCGCCACAGCTTCGCGACGCACCTGCTCGGCCGGGGCGCGGATCTCCGCTCGCTGCAGGAATTGCTCGGCCATGCGAGCCTGTCGTCGACGCAGGTCTATACCGGCGTCGATGCCGCGCACCTGATGGACGTCTATCGCAACGCCCATCCCCGCGCCTGAGGCGGCAGTGCCACGCGTCGCATAAGAGTTCATGCCGGACCATCGATCGGCTTGGCGTCGGGTGCAGCGCAAGATAGAGCTTGTGCCGGCTAGAGGTGTGTTGTACCACTAGAACACCAGATAGGGCGGATAAAGTGACCGAGCAGAATTTCGATTCCCTCCGGAAGGCCATGGTGGAAAGCCAGCTCCGGACCACGGCGGTGAACGATCCCCGCGTCGTCGCGGCGATGGCGGCGGTGTCGCGTGAGCGCTTCGTGCCGCAGGACAGTGCCTTCCTGGCCTATGCCGATCGGGAGGTGCCGTTGGCGCCCGGCCGCGCGCTGCCCGCGCCGATGGTGCTAGGCCGCCTGCTGACCGAGGCGCGCACCAGGCCGACCGACCGCGCGCTCGTGATCGGATCGGGCAGCGGTTATGCGGCTGCGGTTCTCGCTACGCTGGTGGCGAGCGTCGTCGCGCTCGAAGTGGATGACGCGCTGGTGGCTATCGGCCACGGCGCCGTTCCCGCGAACGTCACCCAGGCGAGGGGCCCGCTGAGCGAAGGCTCCGCCGCCGGTGCGCCTTACGACCTCATCCTTTTCGATGGCGCGGTCGAGCAGGTTCCGGCCGCGATCGTCGCGCAGCTTGCCGATGGCGGCGTGCTGGCGGCGCCGATCGTGAGCAATGGCGTCGTCCGGCTGTCGATCGGCCGTAAGGGCGGTGCGGGCTTCGGCCTGACGAGCATCATCGAGGCGAGCAGCCCGATCTTGCCCGGCTTCGCCAAGCCTGCCGGCTTCCAGTTCTAGGACGTGCGATGATCAGGGGGCTGTTATCATCGGGCGTCGTGCTCGCCGTCGTGCTTGCTGCGCATCCTGCCGCTGCCGATACGTTGAGCGGTGCGCTGGCGGAGGCGTATAAGACGAGCCCGGTGCTCGCGTCGGCACGGGCGCAGCTTCGCGCCACCGACGAAGGTGTGCCGATCGCCAAGGCCAATGCGCGGCTGAAGGTCAGCGCGACGGTCGGCGTGACGCAGAGCACGACCGGGCTGAACACGCTCGACAATGGCGGCCGCGTGCTGACCGGCGGGCTCAACCTGTCCTATCCCTTGTTTCAGGGCGGCCGCGTCAAGAATGCGATCAACGCCGCCG
>Ga0164294_10001667_pt1 | contig 20461 bp, 18 predicted proteins | sample GEODES005metaG_FD_111479 | JGI IMG/M metagenome (GOLD analysis project Ga0164294, IMG submission 111479) | Oligotrophic lake water microbial communities from Sparkling Lake, Wisconsin, USA - GEODES005 metaG | ecosystem: Environmental > Aquatic > Freshwater > Lake | place: USA: Sparkling Lake...
AGAAGAAGCCTCGCTCCTCCTCAGCGGGTGAAAATAGACTCGCTAGTGACCACCCGCCCTCGAAATCAAACGCCTCGCTCAGAGGCGCTCCACGAACACGGCCATTTTCCTTTTTAGGGTAATCGGTTATTTTCACCACTTTATTCCGCTCCTCAGGACTCATCAGATGGACGGGTTTGGAGCCCATCACCCCCATGAGATCCTTGCGGCCGTGGATGATGACCCGCTGTGAAGTGAGCGTTTTGGGGTCGAATCCGCCGACGGGATTGAAGCGCACGAAGCCTTGGTCGTCGATGTGGGTCACGATGAAGCCGATTTCGTCCATGTGAGCGGCGACCATCGTCTTTTTTGCCGAGGCTTTGCCTTTTTTGAGGGCGACGACGTTGCCCATGTTGTCCACGCGGATGTCGTCGGCGAGGCCTTCGAGTTCGGTGAGGACGAGTTTGCGGATTTCCTTTTCAAATCCGGGAGCGCCGGGAGCTTCACAAATACGGGTGAGGAGTGGGATGTCGATAATCATGAGGTCGAAGTGTCCCCCATCATACCGCGAGATGGCAGGCAAACTATCCAGGGGAGATAAAATAATTGCGGCTTGGCGAAACGGGATCGTTGGTTACCTTTTGGGCATGAAAAATCGTTTAATGGTCGACTTGGTCAACCTTCCCGAGGAGGGAAAGGAATTTTCGGGTGAGTTGGCGAAAGAAATTTTTGATCTTCCGGAGGACGATGCACAGGCCGCTGGGCCGCTCAAATACGAGCTTTGGGGGCAACGGTTTGGTGGGGAATTATTGTTGACCGGATCGCTCTCCGCGCCGTTCGAATTTACCTGTGTGAGGACGCTACATCCCTTTATTCAAACGATTTATCTCGAAAATTCGGCCATCTCGGTGGAGATCGAAAAAGAGGGTGAAATCGACGTCACTGAGGCCCTGCGCGAGGAGGTTTTGATCAACTTCCCAGCCGATCCCAGATGCGAGGAGGGAGATGTTCCGCAGAAGTGTGAAATCGATTCCCGATATTTATCAGTGGACAAGTCGATGCAAGATGGGCTACCCACTCCGCCCCGCGCCGAGAGTGATGACCGATGGTCAGCTCTCGACACTCTCAAGGACCTCAAGGACCCAAACTAAACGAACCAAGACTATGGCCGTACCAAAGCGCCGCCAATCCAAAAGCCGTCAAAAAATGCGCCGTGGCGCCACTCGCTGGCGTGCACCGATCTTCAAGAGCTGCCCTGAATGCAGCAGTAAAGTGCCATCGCACATTGCGTGCCCATCGTGTGGCTATTACCGCAATCGTCAGGTGCTCGATGTCGAGGCTCTCTGAAGCGTGGGATCTGATTTTCCAGAAGTTGCCGCCCGGAAGTGTCCGCGGCGGTAATTTTTCGTAGTTTTTTTCCTGATTGAATTGCTGAATCGCCCTTCCTATCTGAGATGAAAGTTGCCCTAGACGCCATGGGTGGGGATCACGCCCCCGCCGTAAACATCGGAGGAGCCATCGACGCGCTGCGCTACTATCCAAAGCTGCAACACCTTTACTTGGTGGGAGTTGAGGATGCCCTAGTGGAGGAGTGTAGGAGGCAAGGCCTGGACCTCAATGATCCTCGGGTGAGTATTGTCGGAGCCCCAGAGGTCATTGGAATGGCCGAGCCGGGTGCCAAAACGGTGCGGCGGAAGAAGTTTTCTTCGATCAGCATTGCGATGGACATGGTGAAAGATGGGCGGGCCGATGCGTTCGTTTCTGCTGGAAACACGGGCGCGGCGGTGGCTGCGGCGACCCTGAAATTGCGGACCTTGCCCGGAGTGGATCGTGCGGGGATCGCCTCGGCCTTGCCGAATGAGTTTGGCATTTGCCACATCCTTGATGCGGGGGCGAATCCCGAAGCGAAGCCTGAACACCTGGTCGCCTATGCGGTGATGGGAACTGCGTTTTCGCGCGGGGTTCTGGGGGTTAAGGACCCGAAAGTGGGTCTAATGTCCAATGGCGAGGAGGAGGAGAAGGGTACCACCTTCACCAAGGAAACGTTCAAACTTCTCAAAGAGACCCCGGGCATCAACTTTGTCGGCAATGTCGAGGGGCGTGACCTTTTCGAAACGGAGCTGGATGTGGTGCTGTGCGATGGATTTGTGGGTAACATCATGCTCAAGACCATTGAAGCCACCGCCAAAGCGGTTTCAAAATGGCTCAAAACCGAAATCAAGGGTAACCCGCTGCGGATCGCTGGGGCGGTGCTGGCTCAAGGAGCGTTCAAGGCCCTCAAGGAGAAAAGCAGTTACGAAACTTACGGTGGAAGTCCGCTTCTCGGGGTCAATGGGGTGGTGATCATCGCCCACGGATCCTCAAGTGCGCTGGCCGTCCGTAACGCGATCCGGGTGGGGATTGAAACGGTTGAAAATGGCGTGAATGTCCAAATCCAAAAGGCATTGACTGCGATTTCACTCGTGGATGGGTCGGAAGGTTGATTTAAGCGCTCACTGGCCACACTTCGCGCTTGTGGCGGCCCGAGTTGGGTTTCATCGTCCCCGCGCATGAGTGAATCGACGCCAGCCATCCAAGTCTGCATCGCAGGTACTGGGAGTTATTTGCCTGAAAGGGTTTTAACCAATGAAGAGCTTGCGGCACGAGTTGATACAAGCGACGAGTGGATTGTCTCTCGGACTGGTATCAAGGCCCGCCGGATCGCGGCGGAGGGCGAATTCACCTCGCACATGGCTTCGCATGCTGCAAGGCGTGCCCTCGAACAAGCGGGGCTTGCTGCGGAGGATGTCGAACTGATCATCGTTGCGACGATTACACCTGATACGCCGACTCCAGCGACGGCTTGCTATGTCCAACAGATGCTCGGTGCGAGTCGCGCAGTTGCCTTTGACATTTCCGCCGCATGCTCGGGTTTCCTTTATGCGATGGAAATCTCCAAGCGCCTGATCTCCGGTGGCGCGTTTAAGAACGCCTTGATCATCGGAGCTGAAAAGCTCTCAGCGGTGACAAATTGGCAAGACCGGACGACTTGCGTGCTGTTCGGGGATGGAGCGGGAGCTGCTGTTTTGCGCCGCGCTGAACCGGGTGAGGGCGCCATCCTGGCGATGGAAATGGGCACCGATGGAAATCTAACTCATCTTCTTAACATCCCGGGCGGTGGTAGCGCCTGTCCTATTACCGAGAACAACGTCAACGATCATCTCTTCTCGCTCACGATGATGGGTAAGGAAGTGTTCAAGCATGCGGTGACGCGGATGAAAGAGGCAGCAGAAAAAGTCATCGAGGGTGCCGGATTGCAGCCGGAGGACATCGCGTGCGTCATTCCCCATCAGGCGAATTTAAGAATCATCGATGCCATCGCGGATCGTCTAGCAGTTCCTAATGAGAGAGTTTTTGTGAATCTCGACAAGTATGGCAATACATCGGCCGCTGCGGTTGCGATCGCTCTTGACGAGGCGAATCGCACCGGAGCGTTTCAACGGGGTGAGCACATTGTGTTGGTGGTTTTCGGTGCGGGTCTCACGTGGGCCGCCGCTGCCATTCGGTGGTAACGGGTCGCGCGCAATTCGCAACTGATGTCCCACCGTTCCGCGCCATTGGAAACCGATCAGATGCCGCCAGGCATTCCGTTCATCATCGGGAACGAGGCGGCGGAACGCTTCTCCTTCTACGGCATGCGCACGATCCTAGTCGTGTTCATGGCGCAATACCTCCATTTCATGGATGGCACTGGCGGGCAGGCGTTGTCGGCCAATCAAGCGGTGGAGGCTTATCATCAGTTCGCGAGCTGGGTGTATTTCACGCCGCTTCTCGGAGCTTTGATCGCGGACATTTTCTTTGGAAAATATCGGACGATCCTTTGGCTTTCGATCGTCTATTGCGTCGGTCATGCAGCGCTTGCTTGCATGGGATCTTATGGTCATTCGCCGATGTGGTTGGGCACGGGGCTTGCCCTGATTTGTCTAGGTTCTGGGGGAATCAAGCCCTGCGTCTCTGCTCACGTCGGTGATCAATTTGACAAGAAAAACCAACACTTAATCTCCAAAGTTTACAATTGGTTCTACTTCGCCATCAACTTTGGTTCATTCTTTTCCACTTTGCTGACGCCATGGTTGTTAGAAAATTATGGGCCGCATTGGGCTTTCGGGGCTCCCGGGGTGCTCATGGCGATCGCGACCTTCATGTTTTGGATGGGGCGGAAGCGTTTTGTCCACATTCCTGCTTCGGGCAAAGCGTTTTTCAAGGAAGCGTTTTCCCGGGAGGGGGTCGTGGCGGTTTGCAAGTTGGTTCCCTTGTTTGCATTCATCGCTGTGTTTTGGTCGCTTTACGATCAAACGGGTTCTTCCTGGGTATTTCAGGCTGAGCAAATGAACCTAAATTTCATGGGAATTCATTGGCTCGAGTCACAGATCCAAGCGGTCAACCCGATCCTGATCCTCCTGTTCATTCCGTTGTTCACCTTCATCATTTATCCGTGGATGAATCGAATGTTCCAACTGACGCCGCTGCGCAAGATCGGCATCGGATTGGCCCTGATCGCTGCGTCGTTTGCTCTCACCACGTTGATCCAGTCGTGGATCGACGCCGGACAGCGGCCGTCGATTGGTTGGCAAATGCTCGCGTATGTGATCATCACTGCGTCTGAAATCATGGTGTCGATTGTTGGGCTTGAATTCGCCTATACTCAGTCACCTAAGGCGATGAAGTCATGGATCATGGCTTTGTTTTGGCTCGCCGTGTGGGGGGGGAATCAATTCACCGCGCAGGTGAATCACGTGATCGATGTTCCCTCGGCTGGGACGAGGCAGTTCGAGCAGGCGAAGGCGCAGCTTCCTGCGGATTGGCAGGCATCGCCACGCACCATCACCCTGCCTGGGTACGATGGAGTGACCGGTACGGCCGACGATCTCGTCGCACGCTGCCACCAAGGACGCCTTGAATCGTTAGAAATCCCGGGACGCGCTCAGTTTCTCGCTGCGGCGAGCCGGATTGAAGCGGTTTCCAAAGATGCCTTTCCATCAGATGAAGCGGGAGCCAAAACCATCGGCGATGCCAAAGACCCATGGGGCAATCCTTTGGTTTACCACCTTATCGATTCGTCACATGCGCGGATTTCCAGTGCGGGGCCAGATCGGAAAAACAAGACCGAGTGGGACATTGGTGTCATCCTTGAAAAAATTGACAGCGGAGTAGCAACGGAAACCAACACGTGGTTAGGTCGGCGGAAGGCAGCATTGGGGATTCATGACAAGCCTGCCGAAGCCGGGTTTGCGCTCACCGAATTTTCCGGCGGGCAAAGTAAGCTCGAGGGGGCCGCCTACTTTCGGTTTTTCACCGTGCTGATCCTCGCGACGACGCTGCTTTTCATTCCGTTCGCGATGCTCTATCGTCCGCGCACCTATCTCCACGACTGAGGCGGGGTGGCTTGCGATGAAATCGGAGTCCATAGTTCTTGCGTGTTCGGTGACCGCTGTGGCTAAATAGGCGATGTGAAGGTCTATCTCGATTTGATGCGCGATGTCTTGGAGCACGGCGAGGAACGCCCAGACCGGACGGGAACGGGAACGGTTTCGGTTTTCGGAAGACAGGCTCGTTATGATTTGCGGCAAGGATTCCCATGCGTAACAACGAAAAAGTTGCACCTTCGGTCGATCATTCATGAGTTGTTGTGGTTTCTAAAAGGGGAGACCAACACCCGCTACTTGAAAGAGCATGGCGTGAGCATTTGGGATGAGTGGGCGGACGCCGATGGCGAGCTAGGGCCGGTTTATGGCAAGCAATGGCGGGCATGGGAAACGCCTGAGGGGCGGACGGTGGACCAAATCCGCTTATTGATTGATGGCTTGCTCGGAAACCCAGGATCGCGGCGTCACTTGGTTTCCGCGTGGAATGTCGGTCAAATTCACCAGATGGCCTTGCCTCCTTGTCACTTGCTCTTCCAATTTTATGTCCATGAACCTACCGATGGCGGGCGACGTGGGCTTTCCTGTCAGCTGTATCAGCGCAGTGCGGATTTATTCTTGGGTGTGCCCTTCAACATTGCGTCGTATGCCTTGCTGACCCAAATGGTTGCCCACGTATGCGGGTACGAGGCTCGAGATTTCGTCCACACGTTTGGGGATTTACATCTTTATTCGAACCATTTGGAGCAGGCGGAGCTCCAGCTCACGCGCGAGCCGCGGCGCTTGCCGAAGCTGTGGCTGAACCCGGATGTTCGGGACATCGACGCATTCACCTTTGAGGACATTCGCCTTGAAGACTATGACCCTCATCCGCACATCAAGGCTCCCGTAGCCATTTGACCCCATGTTTGATTACGAGCAACGAGAGGAGAAACTCATTTCTAGGGCCGCCTTCCTGCGTCGGTTGGGGCATTCGCTTTTTGTCGGTGGATGGCTGATTGGGCTATCGCTGGGCGGGGGGATACTCGGTTACCGGTGTTTTGAGCGGCTTCCATGGACGGATTCTTTTCTCAATGCCTCGATGATTTTGGGCGGGATGGGGCCAGTTGACCCGATGAAGTCGGAGGCGGGTAAAATGTTTGCTGGGTTTTATGCACTTTATTCTGGCCTTGCGTTCTTGGTTCTTGCCGGATTGTTGTTCGCTCCGGTGGCACATCGGGTACTGCACAGCTTTCATTACGGCCCAGATGGGGAAGAGGAGGAGGATTCGTGAGTTTGAATCTTACGGCGGTGGTTGCCATGACGCCCGAGCGGGTCATCGGGCGTGCTGGCGGGTTGCCATGGCATTTGCCGGAGGATCTGGCATTTTTTAAGCGGACCACCTCTGGTCATCCCATCGTGATGGGCCGGAAAACCTACGAATCGATCGGCCGCCCGCTTCCAAAGCGGCGAAACATCGTGCTGACACGCGACACGGCTTGGTCGGCGGACGGAGTCGAGGTGATTTCGAGGCCTGAGGACCTCTCGAGTTTGCCCGGACTGGAAGGGCGGGTTTTCATCATTGGTGGTGCGGAGATCTATGCCGCATTCATGCCAGCGTTGGATGATTTACTGGTGAGCCATGTTTTTGAAGCCTACGAGGGCGATACCCATTTTCCTGAGTTTCTAGTGGATTTTCCGCAGTCTGAGCGGATCGAGACCCATGAAACTTTTGAGGTGATCAGGCACTTCCGTTGAGCCTAGAAGGGGTCAAAACGCGCAGGGAAGGGGTCGGGGTGGCTTGCCAGTTTCGGCTTGCAACCTTAATTTTCATGGAATAACGTCCAAACGAACAGCTTCTGACGAAAGAAAGGAGTGGGTCTAGTACCCACTCTTTTTTGTCTCCAGATGTCACACGCATTCTTTGCAGACACTACCATGACTAACGACATCGTCGCCCTCATTGATTATTACGAAAAGGAAAAAGGCATCGACCGTGATAAGGTCGTCGCCGCGTTGGAATTTGCCTTTATTTCGGCCTATCGTAAAATGGTTCCCGGCGCTGATGCCATCGAGACGCTTCGTGCGGAAGTGAATACCAAGAAGGGTGAAACCCGTGTTTTCGCCGCGCTCACCGTGGTAGCTGACGAAGATTACTCGGACCGATTTAATGAAGTACCGCTGGCTACGGCTTCAAAGAAAAATCCTGCGGCGCAAGCTGGCGACATTCAGGAATTCAATGTGACTCCAAAGGATTTTGGGCGTATTGCCGTTCAGACTGCCAAACAGACGATGATGCAGCGCCTCCGCCAAGCGGAGAAGGAAATGATTTATGAGGAATTCAAGGATCGTGCCGGGGATGTTGTCTCTGGAACCGTCCGCCGCTTCGAGCGGAATGATGTGATGATCGACCTCGGGAAATTTGAGGGCATCATGCCGAACCGCGAGCGAGTGCAAGGTGAGGACTACAACATCGGCGACCGCATCCGTGCGTATGTGCTCGCTGTTGAAAATGAAGGCCGTGGCCCTGAAATCATCCTTTCGCGTAGCCACCCAAATTTTGTTCGCCGCCTATTTGAAGCGGAAGTGAACGAGATCTCAGATCGTACCGTTGAAATCCGTGGCATCGCTCGAGAAGCCGGATTTCGCACAAAGGTGGCAGTTTGGAGCAGCGATCCAAAAGTTGACCCTGTCGGTGCTTGCGTTGGCATGCGGGGGGCTCGCGTCAAAAACATCGTCCGTGAGCTGAACAACGAGAAGGTCGACATCATTCGCTGGAGTGAGGACCCCAAAGAATTTGTCCGTGAGGCCTTGAAGCCGGCGGAACTCCGCTCCATCACGGTTGATGAGGTCGCACGCGCTGTTCACGTGACGGTCGATGAGGCAGACTTGAGCAAAGCGATCGGCCGCAAGGGCCAAAACGCCCGTCTTTCGTCCCGCTTGATGGGTTGGGACGTTCAAGTCCGTCGCGATGAGTCCAAAGAGGAACAATTCAAAGAAAAAATCGGTGGTGCTGCCCACACGCTTGGCGAGCAACTTGGAATCACCGACGAATTGGCAAACAAGCTGACTCTTGCCGGTGGTTTCAATCCAGAATTGGTCATCGATATGCCTGCGGATTACATCGCGGCTGCCCTAGAGATTACCGAAGAGGCCGCAGAAGCGATTCTCGTGCGCGCTCATGGGATCGTCAGTGGCGCCGATGTCGCCAGCCATGCCGATTGATTTTTTTAACCATTTTTTACCGTTCACCACTCTTTTAAATTTCTACCGAACTCTGCAACAAGCCGGATGCCCGAAAATAGCGACAGCTCTCCCAATAAAAACAAGGTTCTCGATCTTCTCGACGGAGCCAAAAAACCTTCGCGCCGTGAGCGTCAGCGCAAGGAGGCAGAAGTCATCCCGCCGGCCCCGAGTGTCTTGGAAGCCCAAAAGGCCAATGCCCTCGATCTTTTTGCCGAGGATAAAAAACCAAAAGTACGAAAATCCGTGCGCACGGGCAAAGCGGTCCTCGGAACGATTTCTAAAATTCTCGACCCTGAAATTCCCGCTCCCGTACCGGAGCCGAAGGTGGCTGAGGAACCCGCCGTGGTCCCGGTAATCGCGAATAAAGCAGAAATTGTTGACTCTGATCTTGCTTCGGATGACCCCAAGTTGATCGTTATCAAGCCGCCGATCCTGATTCCTGATCTGGCTGCCCGCCTCGGACTCAAGCCATTCAATATCATGGCCGATCTCATCAAGATCGGCGTTTTTCCAGCTCCCAATCAGCCGCTCGAACCTGAAATCGCCGCAAAGGTCTGTGAGATTCACGGATTTGTGTTCGAGCGGGAGAAGCGCGATAAAGAAAAAGGCTTCCACAAGGTCGAGGAAGTCATCAAAGAGCCAGAATTGGTGATTGAAGAGCCAGAGGATCTTCTGAAGTACCGTCCGCCGATCATCACGATCATGGGGCACGTCGACCACGGCAAAACCTCGATCCTCGATTTCCTTCGCAAGACGAAGATCACAGCCGGCGAGGCAGGTGGCATCACTCAGCACATCGGTGCCTATCAGGTCATTCACAACGAGCAGGAAATCACCTTCCTCGACACACCAGGCCACGCGATTTTCTCGGACATGCGCGCCCGCGGTGCCGACATCACCGACATCGTGGTGCTCGTGGTCGCCGCTAATGATGGCATCATGCCGCAGACGATCGAGGCGATCAAGCATGCGAAAAAGGCCCGGAAAACGATCATCGTGGCGATCAACAAGTGCGACCTTCCCTCTGCGAATGTGGACCGCGTGAAATCGCAGCTCGCAGAGCAAGGATTGCAAACCACCGACTTTGGTGGCGACACCGAGTTTGCCGAGGTTTCCGCACTGACGGGCGCGGGGATGGACGATCTTCTGGATCTCATGGCTCTCCAAGCCGAAGTGCTTGAGCTGAAGGCAAATCCAAAAGCAACCGCTCGTGCTGCGGTCATCGAGGCCCGCGTGGTTCCCGGCCGTGGAACGACTGCTACCGTCATCGTTGAGTCTGGCACGCTGAAGGTTGGCACGCCATTCATCTGCGGCCCCTACGCCGGCAAAGTCCGCTCGCTCATCAATGATCGCGGCGTGGCAATCAAATCCGCGCACCCAGGCATGCCGGTCGAAGTGATCGGATTTGAAGAATTACCGAACGTGGGTGACCATCTCACTGAGATGAAATCAGAGCGCGAAGCGAAATCACTCGCGGGCGAGCGCCAAGAGGCCCAGCGCTTGGTCCGTCTCAAGCCACAGCATCGCAATCGCATGGAGGATCTCTACTCGATGGTTCGTGATGGCGGCGGTAAGGCTCAACTCAAGTTGATCTTAAAATGCGACGTCCAAGGGTCGGTCGAGGCGATCAAGAAGGCGGTTCTCGCCATCGAATCCGAGAAGGTCGATTGTTCGTTCATCACAGCAGCCGCTGGGCCGATCACGGAGTCAGACATTTCCTACGCAGCATCCACAGATGCGATCATCCTCGGATTTAACGTCAAGGTAGAAGCCAAGGCCGTGAAGTCTGCGAAGGCGGCGAGCGTCGAGGTGAAGCTCTACTCCGTGGTTTATGAACTCATTGACCAAGTGCGTGAGGCGATGCTCGGCCTGTTGGAGCCTCTCACTCGCGAGTCGGTCATCGGCCATGCGGAAGTGCGCCAAGTGTTCAAATTGTCCCGCGGACGCGCCGCAGGTTCGTTCGTTACCGATGGGCGGATTCATCGCAAGGCCCACGCTCGTGTGGTTCGCGGTGGAATCCCTGTTTTCGATGGTCGCATGTCGACGCTCCGCCGCTTCCATGAGGAGGTCGAGGAGGTCCGCACCAACTTCGAATGCGGCATTCGCCTCGGTGAGTTCAATGAGTATCAGGAAGGTGACATCATCGAGTGCTACAAGCTCGAGAAATACGCGCAGACCCTGTAGGCTGGCCAACGCGCCCTTGATTATCATGGGCTGCTAGGCGATCGCCATTCATCTCATTTTTAGTTTCCAGAACTTACCGCACCATGTCCCGCCGTCTTGATCGAGTCAACGAGCTCCTCCGCCGCGAGATCGGCAATGTCATTCAGAAAGACTATGAATGGCACAACCGACTGGTGACGGTCAGTGAGGTCGAGGTCACTCAGGACCTCAAGGAAGCCAAGGTCTGGGTCGGTGTGCTCGGCGGTGAAGCCGGCTCAGTGATCACGAAGCTCAATAAGGATCACGGCCAGATTCAGTCCAAGGTGATGAAGCGGGTGGTATTGAAATCGACGCCAGTTTTGCGCTTCAACCACGACGCCTCGTCGATCCGTGGAGTGGACATTGTCAATCTTCTTGAGGAGGTCGATAAACTGCCGAAAGCTCCCGAAGAACCCGTTTGAGGGATGGGACAACTCATTAAATTTCAGTTGGTTGTGGCGGTCGTTTTTTGTGGGGTGTGCGAGCTGGGTGAATTCCGCGCTCGCCAGCGCTCTAACTGGCACACTAGGTTTTAGCCATGCCTCGCACGTTCCGCATGATTCTTTGGTTTGGCGTTTCCCTTCTTGGGATGGTCGCCGTTGCCATCGCCGCCATCCAGCGGGATGAACCGGTCAACGCGCTTTGGTTAGTGATCGCCGGGGTTTGCACGTTCGCTGTAGCCTATCGGTTTTATTCGGCATGGTTGATGGCGAAGGTTCTCACAGTGGATGATCTGCGTGCGCCCGCTGCGGTCACTTGCAGTGACGGAAAAGATTTTGTTCCGACGCCGAAGTGGGTGGTGTTTGGTCACCACTTTGCGGCCATCGCTGGGCCAGGACCACTGGTTGGGCCGGTGCTTGCTGCGCAGTTTGGCTACCTCCCGGGGATGCTTTGGATTTTGATTGGTGCGACGCTCGGTGGTGGCGTGCATGATGCAGTCATCCTCTTCGCCTCGATGCGGAGAAATGGAAAATCGCTAGGCCGGATGCTCAAGGAGGAGATGAATCCGGTCATTGGGATCATCGCGATGGTTAGCTTGCTGGCGATCATGACGATTCTTCTAGCCGTCTTGGGGTTAGTGGTGGTGAAAGCGCTAGCGGAGAGTCCTTGGGGGCTGTTCACGATCGCGGCGACCATCCCACTGGCCTTCATCATGGGGCTAATGATCAAGTCGGGAAAATTCAGCGTCTCGGCGGCGTCGGTCTTTGGGCTAATCGGGCTAACTGCAGCGGTCGTTGGAGGGAAGTATCTTACTCCTTTTTGGATATCGGTTTTTACCTTGAGTGCCACACAACTTGCATGGGCGGTCATGATTTATGGATTCGCTGCCAGTGTGTTGCCGGTCTGGATGTTGTTGGCCCCACGTGACTACCTTAGCACGTTCATGAAGCTTGGCACGGTCGCGGTGCTTGGAGTGTTCATTGTGATTCTCGCGCCGCCGCTTCACATGCCAGCTATTACGCCCTTCGTGAAAGGTGGGGGATTTGTCGTACCTGGACCGGTGTTTCCTTTCGTGTGCATCACCATCGCATGCGGCGCTGTCAGTGGTTTTCATTCGCTCATCGCCTCTGGTACCACGCCGAAATTGCTCACTCGGGAAAAGGACATCCGTTTGATCGGCTATGGCTCGATGGTGGTCGAAATGTTGGTCGCGCTGATGGCGATCATTGCGGCGTGTGCGCTCCAGCCGGGGGAGTACTTCGCAATCAATTCTCCGGTCGACCCTAACAATCCGGCTGCGGTGACCGCGCAGATCGCGAAGATCAATTCCTACGGTCCCGTTTATGCGGTCACAGAAGCGCACATGAGCCAACTGGCCAAAGACCTTGGCGAGCCGAACATGATTGGCAAGGTCGGTGGTGCACCGACGTTTGCGGTAGGCATGGCTCACATGTTTGCCAAGGTCATCCCCGGTAAGACGGCGCTCTCGTTGTGGTATCACTTCGCCATCATGTTTGAGGCGCTTTTCATCCTTACCACGTTGGATGCCGGAACCCGTGTGGGGCGTTTCATCTTGCAGGATCTGCTAGGAAATCTATCGCCGCGACTCGGCAATACCCGCTCATGGTTGGGAAATGTCGTTGCGACCGGTTTGCTGGTTTCGGCTTGGGGATTTTTTCTCTATCAGGGTGCATTGGATCCCGCCGGAATCGCGCAGAGCCTATGGCCAATCTTCGGGATCTCTAACCAGCTCCTCTCGGTCATCGCGTTTTGTTTGGGCACGGTTATCCTCATCAAGATGGGAAAGGTGCGTTACTGCTGGGTCACGGTGGTTCCGATGGTTTTCCTAACATGTGTCACGTTCACTGCAGGCTGGATGAAGATCTTTTCGGCGAAGGCGGCGGGGTTCTTGCCAGCCATCCAGCGGCTAGAGGCCAAGGCGGTCACGGGCTTGAGCGCTATCGAAAAAAACCAACTTTTCAATGCGCGCATCGATGTGGTGGTGACGACGGTCTTTTTGTTTTTTGTCGGGTTGATCGTGGTGGGGACTGCGTATGAATGTTGGCTTCTTCTCACCAAGCGCAAGCCGAGCGTGCTGCGCGAGAGCGAGTACGTCGCGCAGGCCGACGTGGGTGAGGCTTGAGGTTAGAATCGGTTCCTTGCGCTGATTTTTCGTCGATTCGTCGTTAGGCGCTACCATTCAGATGGTGAAGAGGACTTGCAGGGAACTCATTCGGAGGGTATCTCCAGACATGCCATTGATCCTCGGCGTCAACATCGACCACATTGCGACCCTTCGGCAGGCGCGCTACGCGCAGACTCCGGACTCGCCCAATGCTGAACCTTGTCCGGTGCTAGCGGGGCATGACGCCGTGGCTGGCGGCGCGGATTCGCTGACCATCCATGTCCGGGGCGATCGGCGACACATGCAGGATGCAGACGCCTTCCGCATTCGAGCCGAGGTCGGCGTTCCGTTGAATTTCGAAATGGGGGTGACCGATGAAATGGTTGGCATTGCCATTCGGCTGAAGCCGGATTTCGCCTGCCTTGTTCCAGAGGCTCGCATGGAAATCACCACCGAGGGTGGCTTGGACGTGGTGGCAAATTTTGAAAAAACGCGAGATGCGGTGGCGCGACTGCAAGAGGCTGGCATTCGGGTCAGCTTGTTCATTGATCCTGACCTTGCGCAGATCGAGGCTGCCAGCAAGGCCGGTGCCGAAATGATCGAGTTGCACACCGGCGAGTTTGCGAATGCCACTGGCGGCCGGTTGGTCGAAGAAATCGCGCGATTGGTTACCAGTGCCAAGGCTGGACACGGTGCTGGGTTGCAGGTGAATGCGGGCCATGGCATCAACTATTCGAACGTCGATTCCATCCTCACGGTGCCACATCTCACTGAACTCAACATCGGACACAGCATTGTGGCTCGTGCGACTCGAGTGGGATTGACCCAAGCAGTTAGAGAAATGAAGCGGCTCATGGAGCCCTACCAGTCTTAGCCATGCAGATTTTTGGAATTGGAATCGACGTGGTGGAGGTGGATCGGATCGCTTCGGCGATTGAGCGCCACGGAGATTCATTTCTCATGAAGCTATTCACAGACGGGGAGCGTGCGTATTGCGAGAGTCACCCGAAGCCTGCGGTTCATTACGCGGCTCGATTTGCGGCCAAAGAAGCGATTTCGAAAGCGCTGGGAACTGGTATCGGTGGACAAGCTGGGTGGTTAGATCTTGAAATCATCCGCACTGCCACGGGGGCGCCCAAGCTATTGCTTCGAGGCAATGCCGCAGAGTTTGCTCGTCAAAATGGCATCATCGAGGTTCAGATCAGTCTCACCCACGCTCGTGATTATGCGGCCGCGAATGCGGTGGCCATCTGGGATGGTCTTGATGAACGAGTGCCCATTCAAAAAGATGCGCCAAGCACTGAACTCTAAAATCTGATGATGTCACACCCGCTCATTCGCCCACGCCGCAATCGACGCACTCCTGCGATCCGCTCGATGGTTCGCGAGACTTCGCTATCGCCCGCGGATTTTGTGCTACCGATGTTCTTTCACGAGGATCCAGTCGACACCCCGATCGCTTCGATGCCCGGAGTCACTCGCTGGTCGCTCGAGAGCTTGGTGCGAGAAGCCGGTGAGGCTCACGCTCTGGGGATTCCGGCAGTCGTGCTTTTCCCGAAAATCGATGAACCGCTCAAGACGTCGGGCGCGGAAGAATCATCCAATGATGAAGGTTTGGTTCCTCGGGCGATCCGCGCGCTCAAGGCGGCCCATCCAAGCTTGTGCGTCATCACCGATGTGGCGCTCGATCCGTACAATTCCGACGGCCATGATGGGATCGTCCAGCGTGATGGCGCGGGTGAAGTCCAGGTCTTGAATGACGAAACCGTTGAGGTGCTTTGCCGACAAGCGTTGTGCCATGCCCGTGCTGGCGCGGATGTGGTGGCTCCGTCGGACATGATGGACGGGCGTGTTGCGGCCATCCGTGAAGCGCTCGATGATGAAGGCTTCACGAATGTCTCGATCCTGTCGTACACGGCGAAATATGCATCTGCACTTTATGGTCCATTTCGTGGGGCGTTAGACTCCGCGCCTAAAGAAGGAGATAAAAAAACCTATCAGATGGATCCGGCCAATGCGCGTGAGGCCGTCCGTGAGTCTTTGTTGGATGAGGCGGAGGGTGCGGACATGCTGATGGTCAAGCCAGCGGGGCTTTACCTCGACATCATCGTGCGGGTCCGGGAAGCCAGCGTGTTGCCCGTTGCTGCCTATCAGGTCAGCGGTGAGTATCTGATGCTCAAGAGTGCTGCGGCGGGCGGTTGGCTGGACGAGCGGGCGATCGTTCTCGAGTCACTTCTTGCGATCAAACGCGCGGGTGCCGACATCATCCTGACCTACTATGCCAAGCAGGCTTGCGGGTGGATCGCTTAAATCACACGTGACCAGAGCACTTTGAGATAGCGCGATTCTGGGTAGTTCGAGAGCGTCGGATGGTCTGGGCCTGCGCCCGTGCGATCGAAAGTCTGCAAGCGCTTGTTCCGGCGGTGCGCCGAAGTGATCACGATTTGTTCGAACTCCCCAGCGCTCAGCTGTCCGGAGCAGGAGCAGGTCACGAACAACCCCTCGGGTGCGACCAATTGCAGCGCAAGCTTGTTCAAATCCGCATATTTTGCCGTGCCGATTTCATCTTCACGACCGTGAATGAATTTCGGTGGGTCGGCGATGACGAGATCCCAAGTCCGGCCATTTTCAATCATGGTGCGCGCCCAAGTGAAGGCGTCGGCGTGAGTGAATTTGACGCGCGCATTGTTGAGATTCGCATTGCGCTTGGCCATGGCGATCGCGGTTTCGTCGAGGTCCACGCCGGTGACTTCCTCTGCTCCTGCGAGTGCGGCGGAAATACCGAATCCTCCGGTGTAGCAGCAGAGGTCAAGCACGGTCCGACCATGGGCCAAGGCCCCAAATTTTTTCCGGCTGTCGCGCTGGTCACAGAAAAATCCGGTTTTGTGGCCAGCGCTGAAATCGACTTCGTATCGCACACCATGTTCGCGGATTTTCACGGATCGCACGTTGTCGGATTCGACTCCGCCGTGGCGGGGGATTCCCTCGATGCGCGCGAGGTCGGAATCCACGCTGACGACCACGCGGCTGGTGTCGAAGCACTCATGAAGGATCGGAAGCCATTGTTCTAACCTCTGCCATGCGGCGAGGTTGGTGATCTCCACCGAAAGCACGTCGGCGAACTTGTCCGCGACGATGCCCGGCATGAAATCGGCATCGCCATGAATTGCGCGGTAGCTGTCGGTTTCAGCGTCTAACCTCAGTGCCTCGCGGCGGAGTTTCGCGGCGCGGCGGATGGCATTTTCAAAAAATGATTCGTCCTCAAGCGTCTCAAGCGAGTGGCTCACGATCCGGAGAGGCATCCGAGACTTTGGATTCCAGAGCCCCCAGCCAAACGGCGTGCCTTCTTTGCCCAGCACGAGAACGAACGAGCCCGGCGTGGCGTCACGGGAAACCTCGCCGATCATCTTTGGCCAGATCGACGGATGGAATGTCTGATACTTGAGTTGAACAGTCGGCACAGCGGAAATACGAAGCAGCGCAGCGGGAATGTCGATCGCTTTTCGCGAAATCCCCGCCGCTTGGCGAATCAAGGGCGCTCTTGTGGGCCGCGGTCGACGTCCATCCGGAAGGGGCGTCCCCGGAGGCGAGCCGTGCGGGTCTTGTCGATGACCTGTCCGACGAATTGCTCTGGCACGTCCACGAGTGAGTGTTTCGGGAACAAGGTGATGCGACCGAGGCAGCCGTCTGGCAGGCCTGCTTCGCGGTAAAGCATACCGACGATTTCCTTGGCCATGACGCCGTGCGTTTTTCCGAGCGAGAGGAAAAGGCGTGTCATGCCACCCTCGGCGGGTTGGGAGCTTCCGCGGGGTGGTCCGGGCCGCTCGGAGCGCTCTGGGCGGTCTTGGTAGTCTGGGCGTGGCCCGCGGTCGTCCCGAGGCGGGCGAGCATCGCGATTTTCTCGGCGGGCGGGACGTTCGGGTTCGCGATCTTCTTCGATCGCTGAGCCTTCGCGGCCGCTTGCTTCGCGGATCATGGTGACCAATGCGCCTGCGATGTCGGTTGGTGTGTGGCCTTGTTCGAGGAGGCGGTCGATGCTGTCTTGGTAAGCATCAAATTTGCCAGACTCCAGTCGCTCTTTAAGATCGTCGAAAATGAGGTCGGCACGGCGTCCTTCCACTTGCTCGACCGATGGGATGCGCTCGCGGCGCACCACGCTGCGGGTGTAGCGCTCGATCGACTGCATCCGGTAAATTTCACGGCCATACACGAAGCTCACGGCGCGTCCCGAGCGACCTGCACGACCGGTACGACCGATCCGGTGGACGTAATCCTCGGGGTCGGTCGGGAGGTCGTAGTTGAAAACGATGTCAATTTCATCGATGTCCAAGCCACGGGCGGCCACGTCGGTGGCGACGAGGATTTCCACCGCTCCGTCACGGAACCGCTTGAGGACGCGTTCACGCATTTGCTGGGTGATGTCGCCGTGGAGGCGGTCTGCGGCGTAGCCCCGATTGACGAGGTCCTCGGTGCATTCATCGACCGACCGTTTCGTGTTGCAGAAAACGATGCCGAGGCGCGGCGGGTTCATGTCGAGGATGCGTGAGAGCACCTCAACCTTCGAGCGCTGGCGGACTTCGAAGTAGGATTGGTCGACGGTGGAAACCGTGCGGGCCTTTTGTTGGATCTCGATGATCTCGGGGCTGTTACCGAATTTCTGGATCAGACGTGAAACGCCGGGATTCATCGTGGCGGAGAAAAACAAGGTCTGGCGGCCGGCCGGCAGCGCGGCGAGGAGCTCGTCCATCTCGTCCTTGAAGCCCATGTCGAGCATGCGGTCCGCCTCGTCGAGGATGGCCATTTGGATTCGTGAGGGGTCGAAGCTACCACGGCGAAGGTGGTCAAGCAAGCGGCCTGGGGTGCCGACGACCAACTGGGCGCCGGAGCGGAGGGCTCGGAGTTGGCGGTCGATGGGCGCGCCACCGTAGACTGGGGTCGCGTGGAGGCCGGGCATTTTCGCACCGAGGCGGTGGACTTCCTCGCATACTTGGACTGCCAACTCGCGGGTCGGGCAGAGGATGAGCACTTGGGGGTGGCCTTGGCGGACATCGAGCTTCGCCAATGCGGGGAGGGTGAACGCCGCCGTTTTTCCGGAGCCGGTCGCGGACAGGCCGACCAGATCCTTGCCTAATAGGGCTGGCGGAATGCTCATCGCCTGGATGGGAGATGGGCGCTCGTATCCGAGTGTTTCGATAGCGGCAAGCAGCGTGTCCGGCAGGCCAAGTTCTGAGAAAGGAGGCGTATCCATGAAAAAATAAGGTGTCAAAATCCCGCGTGCTTCGTGCGATTGGCGCGCTGGGAGAGCACCCTTGCCCAGATTTTCGGCAGAAAACAAGCACGGATGCGAAACAATCGACGAATTTCTCAGGATTGCCATGTCGAGGCGGGTGTGCAGACTGCTTGGGTGGCCAGCTTTGAGGATCAAAAAAAGGTGATGAACCTCTCGCTCGGAGTTGCGGTCTTGCTACTTGCGGCCAAGGTCACGGCGGCCGTGGTGACGAGTTCGTCGGCGGTGTATTCTGACGCCGCAGAGTCGGTAGTGCATCTGCTGGCGGTTGGATTTGCAGCATGGGCCTTGCGTTTGGCTCATAAACCGGCCGATGAGACGCACCATTTCGGCCACGACAAGGTGGCCTTTTTGTCCGCGGGCTTCGAGGGCGCGATGATCGCCGCAGCGGCGGTCTTGATCCTTTACGAGGCAGTTCGCCAATTCACCTATGGGGTCCAGATTGCGAATATTGGCTTTGGGGTCAAAATCACGGCAGCGGCGGCCCTGATCAATCTGGTACTTGGAATCATCTTAGTCCGGATCGGGAAAAAAAGTGGTTCGCCCCTGTTGCGGGCGAATGGGATGCATGTGCTGACCGATGTGTGGTCCAGTGTGGCGGTTTTGGTCGCGCTGGCGCTCATCCAATGGACGCATTGGGTGTGGTGGGATCCGATCGCGGCGGTCTTGGCGGCGTTGAATATCCTCCGAGTGGGTTTCCAATTGATCCGCGAGAGCCTCGGTGGTCTGCTCGACGAGAGCAACCCGGTGGTGGAACGCCAAATTTGCGAATTGCTCGACCGGCAGGTGAGTGAACGCGGGTTGTCCTACCACAACCTCCGCTGCCGCCACTCGGGGAGGACTCACTGGGTCGAGTTTCACCTCGTTTTCGATGATGACCTCAGCGTGGGCCAAGCACACGAGGCGGCGACGCAAATCGAAGCGACTGTTGCGGATTTGCTCCGTCCCGATGGCCGGGTGATCTCTCACCTCGAGCCGAAATCGGCGGAGCATCACGAGGAGAGCTGGGAAGGTCGATGAACTTAGCCTCCGATCTCGGTGCGTCCCGAAAGCTGGGCACCTTCTTCCATCGAGAAAACCTTGGACTTGATGTCGCCATTGATCCGGGATTTGTCCTTCAACTCGCAGCGCTGTGAGGTGATCTTGCCCTCCACCTTGCCGTAGACTTTGACTTCACCGGCGGTGACGTCTCCCTTGATCATCGCATTTTCGCCAATCGTCACCCGGCCCTTTTCCGAGGTGATTTCACCATCGATTTTTCCATCGATGATCATGTCGTTGGAAAAGCGGATGGAACCGGTGATTTCGATTCCGCTGGAGAGCACATTTGTCTGGGTTGCCATGGGGCACTTAAATGAACAAAGCCGGAGGAACTTGGCAATCGCAAAGATTGCCGCCGCCATCACGCCCGAGGGCGTTTGGGGTAAAGTGGAAATTTGGAAAGCAGAAAGCTGAAATGGTGATTACGAAGGGAAAAATGCATGTGCGCTGGGGGAAAACGCCTTTGCGCTACCCGACGGCCTGGATCAACCGGGTGGTCGCGGTTTTTCGGGCATGATCGCTTGCAGATTCAAAATCGACAACTCACTGCGCGGCTGGCGGTGCCAATGGCAGGTCGGCGAGCCGCTTTCTGAATGCCTCCAGCTCAGTGATGCTCTGATCGGGACGCAAAGACCATTTGATATCCCAGTTGTAGTCTCCACGGAACCAGTTTTCCCAATGGCCATGCATCGCGGTTTCACGGCGATCCAGAATTACCTGCATGGCGGACTTGGCGGATTCACAGGCGGTGTCGATGCC
>Ga0164294_10001668_pt1 | contig 20458 bp, 25 predicted proteins | sample GEODES005metaG_FD_111479 | JGI IMG/M metagenome (GOLD analysis project Ga0164294, IMG submission 111479) | Oligotrophic lake water microbial communities from Sparkling Lake, Wisconsin, USA - GEODES005 metaG | ecosystem: Environmental > Aquatic > Freshwater > Lake | place: USA: Sparkling Lake...
GACCGGGAAGCGTGCACTGTGGCTACGAGCCTTCATGGGTAACGTCTTCGGCGATAACTCCATGGATGAAGCCCGCACGATCTTCGCGGACGCTATGAGGAGGTGGCAGGCTGGCGATGAACTTGTGGTCGCCGGCGTGCACGCGGAACGTCTTCCTGAGCCCTTGCCGAGCCCGCTGTTTGCAGACCGAATCATTGATGACAAGCCGGAATTCTGGAAAGAAGTACTTTGGTAACGCATCGGAACAGGCAGATCTGGCCCGACTGAGTCTCATTGCCCAGCATAAGCCACCGCCTCAAGCCAGCCTCATTGGCTGGGGTTTACGAGGCAAACCCCTTTGAGCGTGGCGAAAAGTGGATTTCAGTGTGTGTGTGTGTGTGTGTGCAGGTGGGATAGGGAGCAGGAACTGGATGTCGGGAAGGTCGTATGGACGTCTTAGCAGTGGTGACATGACTAACGCCCCCAACATCTTTACTGAACTGCCCAGCGACCTGCCCGAGGAACTTTTCACCAAGCTCCTGCAGGCTCCGGGAATCCGTATCGAGCGGATTGTCTCCCGAGGCCACTGCTCACCGGATGGCTTCTGGTACGACCAAGATCAGGCCGAGTGGGTGCTGGTGCTCAAAGGGGCAGCCCGTATCCAGTTCGAGGACCGCGTGCTGGAACTGCGGTCCGGGGATTTCGTGAATATCTCAGCCCACCAAAAGCACCGCGTGGCATGGACGACACCAGACGAGCCCACGATCTGGCTAGCAGTGCATTACGGCGAGAAGAGCTGAAGCCGGCTGGTTGTCGCCGGCTAACGAGCCTTCAGTAAGTCTCCGCTGATATCTAAAAAAAGCGGATTTCCCGGGCATATTCCCTGAAGGACGTTCTGTCATCAGGGCTTTCGGGCAGCGTTCTTCTCAAAGATATCAAAGTCCGCCCCGGCGAAACTCCTTCATGCAAATCCACGTCCTGATCCCCATTCCCTTGCCGACTCCAACCGGCCCCGATCCGCCCGAAAACATCTACCACTACACCACGGGCCTGAAACTCAAACAGATCATCAACTCGGGACACATCAGCCCCAGCACCGCCCACGTCCCATCTAACGAAAAGCCCGTCGCTTGGTTCTCGACCAGCCCCGAATGGGAGCCGACTGCAACCAAGTGCTCCATCCCCGGCAAGCTCGGCCAACTGATCACCGCCAAGTCCCAATCAGGCTTGGTCAGAATCACGGTGCTGGGAACTTGTGCCCCGTACGGCTTCCAGCAGCTCCCTCTGATCGCCGGCACCAAGCCCAGCGTCTGTCTTGGCCTTCTTGTTGCTGGCCTTGAGCTTGGTGCTGATCCCGACACGTGGCGATTCACTCCCACGCCGGTCCCCACTGCCCTCTTTCGCGAGGTCGAGTTCTATGACTTCGCCAACGACAGCTGGGTGGCTGTTGATATGACCGAACTCGCCTGCCGCAACTGACCACCACATTCCCCCTGTCCAATATCTCTCGAAAGGAGCCCCTGTATGATCACTGGGGTGATTCTCTCTCTTCTGGCTGGCGGCCTGGCTCTCTTGCTGGCCCGCGAAAACAAACTCCGCCGGGCCTTGCAGGCTCTCTGTAGCCGGCTGCTGGCCAGACTCGCTGACACAACCGGCCGAGCCCCTTCCCGACCGGCCACCACTACCCATGTCTATGCCAACAGAACCCGCACCAGAAGAAGAAGGAGGTGAACCATGCAATTCATCACGGGCTTGCTCACCGTGCTTCTCTGGTGGGTGCTTAAATTCGTCTTCACTGTCTTGGGCTCAATTAGCTCTTGGATAATCTGGCTGTTATGGCCCGTGTTGCTCTTGGCCGGGGTGTTCTTGGGCTTCTCGTGCCACTCGGCCAATGCGGGCTGGGGCAACTGGCTTTGGGGCGAAGACGCTACCGCTGAGATTGGCACCCGTCGACTGGAACGAGCAGCTGAACTGGCCCACGAAGCTGCCCGGGTTACCAGTCAGGCTGCAGAGTCGCAGGCTATGCAGGCAGTCGCCCAGGCAGACCAGAATTCTCGCGTGGCTGAAGTCCTGAGCCAGCTTTCCATGGAGCGGCAGGACTTGGCTGGATATCTGCAGGCTATTGGCGAGCGTACGGCCCAAGACTCCCAAATAGCTGCCGTGCTTGCTGGCATGGGGCCAATGCTGGTCATTCTGGCGGTGCTCTGCGTGGCCAGTCTGAGTTTATGGCTCGTGCTCAGGGCCGGCGATGAAAGCCCCGTTGATCTCGCCAGCACCGTGGACTTTTTGCTGCTCGAAGAAGCTACCCGCAGGGGCAGTGAGCTGCACGAGTCTAGTGGGTCTGGTAGGGGTGTTTATTCGTCTGGATATCTATCGGGATATTTATCCGGCTATCCAGAGCGAATAGCCGGCCGGGGACTCGAGCTCGCTGGAGTAGCCCGTGAGTCTAGCCAGACAGAAAGCGAGGCTGAGCTGGAGGAGGAGCGAGACCAAGACCAAGACTCTTCCGAGCCGCTGCCGTTTTGAAGGCCGGGCCAAAAAGCCAGAACAACATCTCTTTTTTATAGGAGCATTTTATTCATGTCGCATATCGTCGAAATAGCGACGCAGGTGAGAGACGAGCAGGCTGTAAGAGCCGCTTGTGTCCGCCTGCAGCTCGCCAGCCCTGAGCACAAGCAAGCCAGGCTGTTTTCCACAACCGCCACGGGGCTCTGCGTCCAGCTTCCCGGTTGGAATTACCCCGTTGTCTGCGAGCTCTCTACAGGCTCGCTCAAGTTTGACAACTACAACGGGGCTTGGGGCCGGCAGGAGGAGCTGAACAAGTTCCTCCAAGGCTACGCGGTCGAAAAAGCGAAGATCGAAGCCCGTAAGAAGGGCCATACGTGCTCTGAAACCCGCCTCGAAGACGGAAGTGTTCGCGTCACCGTTCATGTCGGAGGTGCTGCATGACTCAAAAGCGAATCGAGGTCACCGTGAGCCCTGAGGGAGCCACGAGTATCAAGACCGCGGGTTTTTCTGGCAGTTCATGCAAGGACGCTACCCGTGAGTTGGAAAATGCCCTCGGTGTAGCCGGACGTGAAACCCTGCAGCCAGAGTATTTCCAGCAAGGGAATACGGGCGAGCAACTCAGGCAGGGCACGTAAGCACCGGCACCCAACGACTACGAAATCCACGGGGTTGGGCGGCGGCTTGGAAGTACATCGAGCCGCCGTCCACCCCGCCCCATCAACTCAGGAAACATCAATGCCCAAATCCAACTCCACCACAACCCGAGAACCCACAGCGACATCCCCTCCCACAAATACCCTCACCGTCCACCTTCGCGAGCTCGTTTCAGCGTGCTTCACCGGGATCTGGATCCAAACCCACGAGCCCCAAGAAGCCATCCGGGAACTGACCAGCCTGTGCCGCAACGAGGGCTGGAGAATCGGCACATGGGACTGCGACCGCGGCATGACCTTTTCGCTTGAGCCCATACAGATGCCGGGCGTGACAGACACCCAAGACCCACTCGCGATCATCCGGGCTCTGCCACACGTCGCTAATGGCTCCGGCACAACACTCGTAAGTTTCGAGAGCCTGCACAGATTTCTGGGTTCGATCGAGATCATCCAATCGCTCGCCAGGCAGATCCATGCTGGCAAGAACTCCCGGTGCGTCGTGATTGTGTTGGCCCCGGTCGTCCAGATTCCGGCTGAACTCGAAAAGCTCTTCACCGTTGTCGATCATGAACTCCCCGATCACGCCCAGCTCGAGGAAATCGCCCGGGGAATAGCTACTCAAGACGGCGAGCTTCCCGAGGGCGAACATCTGGGCCGTGTGGTAGACGCCGCCAAGGGCCTGACGAGAAGCGAAGCCGAGAACGCTTTTAGCTTGTCATTGGTGAGGCACGGCACGCTGAAGGCCGAGACGCTGTGGGAGATCAAGGCCGGGCAACTCAAGAAGTCCGGCTTGGTCAGTATCCACAGGGGCGACGAAGCCTTTCAGCAACTCGGCGGCCTCGATAACCTCAAGCGTTTTTGCCTTCGGGCCATGCGACGCCAACGTGAAGGCCAGCCCAACAACAGGCCCCGCGGCGTCTTGTTGCTCTCTCCTCCCGGCTGCGGCAAGAGTCAGTTCGCCAAAGCACTGGGCAACGAGACTGGCCGGCCGACAGTGATCCTTGACGTCGGAAATCTTCTCGGAAGCCTTGTGGGCCAGAGCGAGTCCAACGTTCGGGCAGCACTGAGACTGGCTGACGCAATGGCTCCGTGTGTCTTGTTTTGCGACGAACTGGAAAAAGCCCTTGCTGGCTCGGGTAGCTCAGGCCAGACGGACTCAGGAGTGACAGCCAGAGTCTTCGGGAGCCTGCTGACATGGCTCTCGGACCACCAGTCAGACGTGTTCTTCATCGGAACCAGCAACGACATCTCGAAGCTGCCCCCGGAGTTCGCAAGGGCTGAAAGGTTCGACGGGACGTTCTTCATCGACCTGCCCGCCCAGAACCAGCGGCAAGCCATCTGGGAGATTTATATCCAGCACTACGGACTGGATGCCAAGCAAGCCAAGCCAGACGACACGGGCTGGACGGGAGCTGAAATCAAATCCTGCTGCCGGCTCGCGAGTCTTCTGGACGTGCCGCTAGTCCAAGCCAGTCTGAACGTCGTGCCAGTTTCGGTGACCGCCCGTGACAAGGTCGAGGATTTACGAGCGTGGGCGTCAGGGCGGGTTCTGAGTGCCGATCAGCCGGGGATCTATTCGCGGCCAGAGCAGGAGGTAGGACATTCACGAGCCCGGCGAGTCATGCGGGAGCCGGGGAGGAATTAGCTCTAAAACAACTTAAGGTGTTTTAGAGGAATTAATTCGCCCAAGCTGCTTTGCGATTAATTCATTCTGTATGTTTTACGGGAATTAATTTCGGGCTGGGCTATCCGGGTTTGGCTTGGATTTCACGCCGCTACCGAGCACTCTCCACGAGCTTCTATTGAGCGTTCTGCGGGGTGGTTTCTGGCTGCGACTGTCTGTGCGGGAGCGTAGCCAGCAAGCCCGCGGGAGTGCCCAGAGAAGCCGTGGCAAGAAGGGCTGGCTCGGGGCGGTCTATGAGCACCAAGCCGAGTGATGGGGATGTGGCTGAGCGAGAATTATTTCTCTCTCAACCAGCTTGCCGGGATGGGGGGCGGGAGGGCGTAAGCCCGAACGCCACCCTCGGCACTGGGTATATACTGTAGTGGACACCCGTAGGTGCACTAGAAAGTGTCAAAAAGGTAACCTTGAGCTCAGGGCTCACTGGCTCAAGAGGCTGGCTTGGGGCGAGGAATTTCCCCCTGCTCTCCGGCTGCTCGTTATTCGCTTACGCCAGCTTAAGCGTTATTCTCAGCCGGCGATTTACGCCCAAGACATCCAGAGCGAATAGCAGACAGGCAAAAAAGAGCCCCGGCTGCCCTGCCCTTTGTGGCTCCCCTGCTCGCTCGTATGGCGTGGGTTTTCAGGAAAAGTCCGGCAGCTTGAGCCATGCGTCCTGCCACTTGCCTGCATGGCACCGAGACACAGCCAGCTCGCATGGATTCCCAGAGCTCTTTCCAGCCCGAGTGAAGTCGAGAAAAACCGAGTAGCCAAGGCTCCCCCGATTCTCACGCGAAAAAGCCCGCACCCAGTTTCGGTCACCCTGCAGATCACGCTCGGGGTTCCTCTTCCTCGTCCCCAAGCGATGGATCTTCCACTCAATGACAGCCAGCGGGGCATGAACGGCATTCCAGTCGCCGTTCTGGTTCCAGCAGCTCATGAAGGGCTTAGACCAGATCACGACGTCCTTGGGGGCTGTTTTCTTTTCGCCAACCCCGGGAGGCTGTTTCACGGGTACTTCGATGCCAATTTGCGTCGGATGCTCAAGCAGCCTCCCGGGCGAGCAGGCGGCGACCAAGTAGCCCATGACAAACCGGTTCACGCAGTCCCGTTCTTTGCCACGCCAGGACTCCCCAGCAAACCCGGCATGGAACGCAGTAAACGCCCCCTGCAAGATCTGGTCTAGGTCAGCATGTATGGCAGACGCTTTCATTGTTGGCTCGTTTTGGGCTGAGCTTTACTCGTCGCTCTCAATTGGCTCCTGCCCACGTCTTCCACGTCCTCGACCGAATTCAGCCAATCCGCAAAATGGCTACTTCGGACGGACCACGACGGCACTACGGTTGAGCATTAATCCCTCCAGTATGGGCTGCCATCGGCTGGGTCGGGGCCGGTGCCTCTCGGCTGACCGGGCGGGTTTGTATTCGCGAGATCAGGAGCGGGCTGGCGGTCGGGTGCGGAGAGTTGTGCGGGAGCCGGGGTGACTCCGCGGTAGGCATCGCTGCCTTTCAGCTCTTGCCACAACGAGCGCACATTCCCTCGTATTTTCTGGCAGTCGCGAGTTGAATCTCTGCCCCGCACTTCGTACAAGTCGCCTTAGGCTCCGCTGGGGGAGGCGAAGAGGAATCACGGGCCTGTCGTAGCACAATGCCACAGCCACCGCACCTGAGGTCTCCGCCAAATATTCGAAAGTCCACACCAACACTAAGGTGATCACAACCGCCGCACTGAAGCACGTATTTCAGCCTCGCCCGACAGTTTCCGCATTGCCGGTACAGTCCGAAGTTCAACTCGCTTCCGCAACTTGGGCATCCAAGTTGAGCAGCAGCGACCAAATACTGGCGTGACTTTGGGAGCCACGATGCCTGCCCCACAGCAACAGACAGCCGCGCCCGCTGAAGCACAATATCTTCCTGCTCGCGCCCCTGTTCAACCGGATAAAGGAAATAATTTGCTTCGCTATTGAAATGCGACTCATGAAAACTTTCTACCTGCCGGGACCGCGATAGCCAGCCTTGCCATTGCTCGCTTCGACTGGCCCCCTGATTCTCGATACTGCGTCTAATCTCGTCCTGCGATCGCAGTGCCTTGAGTGCAATCAGACCAAGCATTGGATCCATGGTTTCGTCTCTCCTAATTAAGCTTTTCTTGATTGGGACCGATTGTCAGGACTTTGGGGGGGCAAGACGCAAGCTACTCGCATCCCAAGATCCCCGAACCACGCGATAGCGTTTTTGAGGTCATATGACGGCCCATCACGCATAGCCTCGCCCCTAGATGACGAGCGACAGAGGTGCGTGAGTGACGAAGCCCCTCCACCTCGAAGCACATGATGGCTACCTGACGCCGGCCCCTGCGGGTCATCAGTAGGACTTGACCGGTAGTACTCGCGGCCAAACCAATCGCTGCACCACTCCCATACGTTGCCGTGCATATCGAAAAGCCCCCAAGGATTTGCCGGAAAGGATCCAACAGACCTAGTTGGCCGACTAGTGCCATCTAGAAGGCCCTCGGAACTGACGCACGCCTGCGACGAAACCAGATCGTCTCCGGTCCAGAATTGTGTTGCCGTACCGGCGCGGCATGCGTATTCCCACTCTGCCTCGGTCGGCAGTCTGTAGATGCGGCCCGCCTCTCGTTCAGCTGGGAGATCGCTTAGTCGTCTACAGAATTCCCAGGCGTCTTCCCACGACAAGTGTTCCACTGGCCGGAATCGCCCTCGAAACATACTTGGGTTTTCCCCAATTATCTGTTTGTATTGGTGCTGTGTAACCTGACACTCGCCCAAGTAAAAAGCCTTAGTGATTCGCACGTCATGAGGCATCTCCTCGACTGGATCAGCAGCAGCGTCACCGCGTGAAGCGCCCATAACAAACTGACCGGGCTGAATCAGAAGCAGTCGCATCCCAATCGAGTTGACGATCGTCGCGGAAAGCCCATCGGTGGAATCAAAAGGACGCTCTTCTTCTGGCTTGCTCAACATCTCTACCAAGTCCGCCAAGCAGACCTCGAAGTGCTGCTCCGGAAAGAACTGCAGGACGGTATTAATGATGTTGAGATAGTCTGTTTTCAAGGAGTTGTCGCCCGTCGATTCAGAAGCCTTGGCTACCAGTCGTGCCCCCATCCACTTTGTTCGCGAGCACTCATACCCGAAAGGCTCGGCGTCAATGCGAAATAACGCTATTGGATAATCTGCCTTCGATCCAGGCAGTTGCTTGAGTAGCGCATTCACGAGTGGTGCGAATAGCGATGCCACTTCCGGCTTAAAGGAAGAATCCTTGAGGCCGTAGCCACAGTCGCAGAGCACTCGCAGTACGTCTGATGAGAGAACAGCTGCCACTACCCCGACCCCAGCTCCGTGCGGGACAAGGGCAGACAAGGTGTGCAGAAACGCGTTCTTGTCCGTTTGAGCGTTGAGCCATTCGGACAGACGCTTTCTTAGAGCGTTGAACGGAGCTACCACAGAGCCCTGTAAATCCGTACTCATGGAATTGGTGCCTACTCCTTGAAAGTGTGTGCTGCTCACCCGCTCGCCCAATCAACCACGAAGCCCTTCTGGCACTTGCAGCACTGGTACGACTCTTCACCAGTAGGGTCGTTCACCGGCACCGTCAGCAGCGTCTTGCAGTGCGGACAGGGAATCTCTGTCTCGCCGGTGAGGCCACCGGGGAAGCAGAGTTCGTATGTGAGAGGGTCGAACGGATCAAGCATTGTCGTAGATATTGGCATTCGACCGAAGTAGTGATGCAGCTACTGTCGGCAAGTTCTGCAGTGACATCAATAGGCATTGGCCTTGAAAATTAGCTAGCTGCTCAACCGCTTTACGCGAGACCGAAGCGACTCCTGTTAGCGAGAGCTCCCCTTTGCAATTGCTAAGGGAAGCCGCGGCTTTGTCGGAAAGAACCGTCAGCCCGTTGAGTTCTAGAGCCGCCTTGGTTTTTGCAAGGGCAGCAACGGCCTTGTCCGACAACCCCTTTAGACCATTCAGCCGGAGGCCGCCCTTATGCTTGGCAAGCGCTGCCGCCGCCTCATCCGACAGGGTGGTCACGCCATCTAAGTTGAGCGTTCCTTTGCACTGCACTAGTACGTCGGCCGCGTCATCGTCGAGTGCGACCATCGGGCTTAGGTCGAGCACGGTAACTCCGTTATTCCTTACCCCCGGCCACTTGCCCGACTTGTATGCCATAGCAACCGGTTTCGTGATGGTCCGTAAGATCGTCGCTGCTGATGGACTGAGCTTTGCAACAGACACGTCCGTGAGCGATTTGCGATTCGCTAGAATGCGTGCAGCCTCATCGGAAAGATCAGATAGACCACGTAGCGACACCTCACCTGCATAGTGTGATAACGAAGCACAAGCTTCAGGGCTGAGAGCGGAAACACCGTCAAGCGATAATGTGCCACCCACGAATGACGCTAGCGACCGTAATGCCGACTCCGTTAATGACGACAGCCCGTTGAGCGACAAAGCATCTTTGTGTCGTGAAAGTGAGGCAACGGCATCGTCCGAAAGCATCGAAACACCGTCTAGAGAAAGCTTGCCGCCCTTGTGAAGCGACAAAATCTGAGCGACATCATCCGAAAGCTCGGGCAATCCGTTCAGCTCGAGATCCTTGGCATTAGCGAGGATTGTGGCAATTGAGCTGGAGACGGACTTGAGGCCATTTAAGAAAACGCTCTTGCAGTCGTTTCGAAAAATACCTTGACCGCCAACAACAACCAACGACTTCGCGAGAGCCATGTGCCCGGGGATCTCATGCAGATGCTGCAGAGCCCGCAAAGACAAACTGCCACCATGGCTCGCCAGGTGTCCCGCGGCTGCATCGGAAAGCAGCTCTAATCCACTCAGGATCAAGGAGCCTTCGTGGCCGGAAAGAGATGCGGCGGCCGAATCGGACAACGCAACCAATCCTCGAAGATCTAAGTCTCCTTTGTGCCGTGCCAGAGCTGCGGCGGCCTTATCCGACAGCATGCTAAGCGAATCAAGCCGCATTGGCCCCGGATGAGACGCGAGCACTTCTGCCACTTCGTCCTCTAGTGACGTGAGGCATTCGAGAAACAGAACGTTGCTGTGGTTCGAAAGGAGCCGAGCGAGTGCGAGATGGCCCGGCTTAGCAGGAATGGCCTTTAGCCCTCGGAGTGACAGCCCCGGGGCACAATGGCTTGGGCACTTGTAGGACGCTAATGCCTGAGCGGCTGGCTCAGAGAGCGTCGCGAGGCCATCCAGTTCCAAGCCACCTCCGGCGTGGGATGCGAGCGCTTCCGCAGATTCGTCAGAAAGTCTCTTTAGACCATTGAGGCGAAGCCGTTGTCTGCTGGCGGCAAGCAGCTCAGCTGCGGGGCTCTCAATCTCCTCGAATTCATTCAAGTCATTGCGTCTGAGATCCTCGAGGCTTCGGGCTTCGAAAAAGGCTTTTGCAACTTCGGTTGAGAGAAGACGATTGTCGCTCATCCCAGCGTCGCTCCATATTCGCAACGTCTATCTCAACGGTGCGTGTGCCCGAAGGACAGATATCACGCCCTGCATTCAAATATCTTGCTAATCACGGCGAGCCTGACTTCGTCTATCGCCTTGGGCAGGACTCTCAGGGCGTCAGTGAGGCCAAGCCCGACACACTTCGCCGGGGACAATACCCCGTGGGCTGTGGTGTGCCGGAGTATCTTTGCGAGAGTCAGGGCCTCAGCATGGCTCGCTATTGCACGGCCCTTGAACCAGTCGTGCAGAAAAAGTTTATGGCTGCTACCAAGCCGTAAGAAATCCCCAAGCACTTCAATTGGGTCGCCTTCATGCTCGCGGCTCAACCAGCGAGATGTTTCGGCGTTGGGCAATGGCTGGTGGATGGCAAGTTTCGGCAGCCTGCAGGAGGCCACCAGCCTTTCAAAGTCCTCTTGCCCAAGCCCGACTTTCTCGGGCTTCCGTAGGCATGCTTTCGTAAAGACCTCGAAGCCCGCGTACCCCATTACCAGCCGCCACTGGAGCAGGCGATGGTAGCGGGCACTTTTAGCACTGCCCTTACGCCGCGGTACCGCAAGTCCAGCCGCCCCTTTAATCAGGGCGTCACCGCGAGCCATCGCTGAAAGCAGGTCCTTCGTTCCAGCGACTGACTTCAAAGGAATGCCGCTGGATTCGAGAGCCGCCAACGCCGCCGCACGGTCTTGCCCGTTGTAGGCAGCCCTCGCCCACCAACAATGAGCCTCGCCTGTCGGCTTGCTACGGCTTGTTCGGGCGGCAGTCGGCACGGAGTCTCCTTCGAATCTTTGCCCCGATCAGCAAATCCTTCAAAGGACGATAGCGTACCCCATCCGAAGGGGTGTGCATAGCCTCCCATTCACTCCCTCGATGGCCTTACCGTCCACCGCAACCACACACTCCCGCAATGTCCGTTGCCAGCCCTGCCTTCGCGTGACCGGCGCTGCAATCAACAAGATCGAGGCTCTGTGCCAGTTGGCCGTCAGGGCGGGCTCTTCGTGCCGATCCGCCGGGGAATCTGCTCACACGAGTCCGAAAACGCATTCATGTTCGCCGGGTGATGCGGTTGCCGATTTGGAATTAATCAGACTCCAAAAACCCGCTCCCCAACCTACCGGAGTTCGCGGTGGCGGGAGGGCGATAGCCCGACCTGCCGCCGCCCCTAGGTACATATATCTGTGGTGGAAACCCGGGGGTGCCTTAGAAATGCATCAAAAGGTCACGTTGAGCCCAACCCGTTGTCCGGCGATTCAAAACTGTGGCCGAGGGGCATGCGTTCATTGATATCAATACCCAGTCCGTCGCTGGCTTGGCTACTCGTCGTTCTCGATCGGCCCCCGTCCGACGTCCTCGACCAGATCGTAGTGCTCGAGATCGAACCACAGCTTGAACAGCCTGAAACTTCGGTCCTGTGGCCATAGGTCTTCGTCCCGGTACCAGCCCTCCAGTTCCCGGCAGAAAATGTCGCCATAGACCCGCTTCAGGATCTTTTCGGCATCCTCGGGGTCTTTGTAGTCGGGGACGAGGTACAGGGTCTTGTCGAGATCAGCGAGCGTCAGGCTGCTGTCCGCCTCGACGGAGTTCAGCCAGTCCAGAAACGGCTGCTTGGGCGTGACGACGACGGCACTGCGATTCAGCACGGCCAGTAGTTCCCTCAGGCGATTTCGGGGTCACTGTCCGGTGAGTCGACGTCCTCGAACTCCTCGTCGTCTTCCCACGGCCAGAAGAACATCTGCACCTGCCGGAGGATCACGACATCCTCTTCTTCGTCAACGTCCACCTGAAACAAGAGCCCCTCGAAATCAGGAAGGTTTTTTAGCTCGACAGGCGAGAGCACGACGACGTTGCCTTTGCCCTTCTCTGCTGTGACGAACGAATACCGGCCGATCTCGCCATGGACGTCGATGTCCTCAGCTGTCTCGAAGAGGTCCGCCTCGCCCTCGATCTGAAACTGCGGCATAAGCCCGGTGTCCTATCCGGAAAGTGCTTTGATCTCTGACTCCGCTCGCAAAGAGCCGGAGCATACCCCGTGTCACCATCCACAGGAACCAACCCCGCATGAGTACAGCAACCACCACCGAACCAGCAATCGCCCAGATCAATTCGCGCCGGACCACAACCCAGCCCATCAACACCCCGATAACCCAGACCACTCCCAACGCCGCCCAAAGACTCCGCACCACCATGGCCGCCGTCAGGCTCGCCTTCACGTGGCTCGGTGTCAGAAAGACCCTCGCCCCGGAACAGCGCACGACGGCAGCCCGAGCGTTCCATGCCGACCGGGAACTCCTCTCGGCCAGCAAACTCATCCTCGACACCAAGAACCCCGCCTACCGGGCGGTCGCTGCCGTTCGCTCGGAGGCCTCTTCCTACTGGCGGACGGTCACGCTGCCATTCCCGGAGGCTGGCATTCGGCTGCTTCCGCAGAATTCGCTCGGGCTCTTCGCAAACACCATGGCGGGCTACCGCGAGCGACTCCAAGAAGCCACCCGGGAACTCGCCGCCCAGTACGACACGATGAAATCAGAGGCAGAACGCAGACTCGGCACGCTCTTTAACGCCAGCGACTATCCCAGCACGCTCGACGGATTGTTCGACATGGAGTGGAGCGTCGTGCCTATCGAGCCGCCGCAGTACCTCGTCTCCCTGAATCCAGACGTATTTCAAGCAGAGCAGGCCCGGGTTCGTGAGCGGTTCGAGAATGCCGTCGAACTCGCTGAACAAGCCTTCGCCACGGAACTTCAGCGGCTCACGGCTCACCTCGCGGAAAGACTCACGGGCCTGCATGACGGCCAGCCCAAAGTTTTCAGGGACTCAGCCGTACAAAACCTCACGGATTTTTTCGAGCGGTTCCGGCGGCTCAACATCAGGTCCAGTCCAGAACTCGACATGCTGGTGGAGGAAGCCCAGCAGGTCATCACGGGGATCGAGCCGCAGCAACTTCGCGATTCAGTCAGGCTCCGGCAGATGGTGGCCCGGGACTTTGAGCAGATTCAGGCCAGCGTCGGAGAAATGCTCGTGGATCGGCCCCGCAGGAACATTCTCAGGCGTGGGAATGTGGGAGGTGCCGTATGAGTTCTGAGATGGAGTTGGTCGTGGATGCTGATGGTGATGTCCGGTGCATCTACGACGAGGCACTGGACCTGCGGGAACTCGGGAAGTTGCAGATCACCCGGGTGAGCCATGTCGAGCCAGATAGGGACGGGTTCTGGTGGGCGGATATGGGGCCTGTTGATGGACCTGTCTTGGGGCCCTTCATGAATCGGACGGAGGCGTTGGGGGCGGAGCGTGGGTGGCTCTCGCGGAACCATGGTCAGTAGGGAATCAACTCATCGAGGCCACGGATTGGCTCGCTGCTGCTGATACGAAGCATGCCATTCGTTTTGTCAGACCGCGTCCCAATGTGGTTGTCGTCTGGATAGAGAACCTTGTGTTCGGGGTGTCGATTTCGAAGATTCCAGCCGACACAGCCCTCCACATGCTTACGCAACTGATCCGAAAGACTAGTTGGTGCGAAGAACACATTGAGGGCGGCCACGTATCGTCGGACGGTCTCGTTTAACTCACCGTAGGCGTCGAGGCACTTGCTGGGGCCGTCCACTGATTTGTCTCGCCACATGCCCGGCCACAAGATCTCTGACACGCCCTGCTCGGCTTTGTCGGGGTCAAACACGCCGTAGTTCATCCCGAGCATGTGGGTAAGGTGTTCTTTGTGTCGCTTTGCCAACGAGATCGTTTCTCCGACGTAGTGAATCAAGTGGCTGCCGTCGGATCGCTGCCTGAACGTCCACAGGTAGACCCCGGACGTATTGGCAACGGAAGCGTGGAATAAGGACCGAGGGCCGGACGAGAGCGTAAACGGCCCACCAAAGTGCAGTTCCACGTCTTCCATCGTCATACGCTCCTGCTTGCGACGCCGTATTCCCGACTACTCGGGAATCTGAGAAATAACCCTTACGTAACTGGCTCTTTATAGCCGCCTCAGATCGTTTCTGCGGGCGGTTCTCTCGTTCTCCCCGTCGGCCCCTCTGGCTGTCGGGCGTGTTCCGTGTCCCATTTCCCCTTTTTCATGGAGATGCTCTGTCATGAGTGACCTCGAACTGATCGACGCCGTGGCCCATGTCACCGGTGAGACCCAGCACGAAATCCGCCGGCGTGGTTTCACGCTGACCGGCCCCGAGGAGTCCAGTGCTGACCTCGACCCGGAATGCATGCTTGATCTGGTCGACCTCCCGGAAAGTGGGACGGTCGACTGGGACTCGCTCGGCTTTGGCTGCCGGGAGCCGTTCTTCACAAGCACTCTGAAGGCTCGGAAGAAGAGTCGGGCCAAGGCCGGCGTGAAGAAGCAGGCGGCCCGAGCGGCGTGACCTGCTGCTGATCTGACCTGAAGATTCCCGCGATCCCAAACAAGTGACGGGCGTGGAGTGTTGTGGAGGTGCTCAAGCCTTCATGCACCCACGCCCGTCGCTTTTTCATTCCCAACCAACCCAAGAAAGAAATATCCCCATGCTGAAACTCCATGCCGGCGTCTCGAAGAAGGTCGGTCTGCCCGGCTTCTCCAGTGCCTCGGCATCCTGCACCATCGAGGCTGAACTCGACGGCTCCCTGCTCCAAGACCGCGAAGGCTTTCAGATGGTCGTGCAGCGGGTGTATCAGAATTGTGAAAAAGCCGTCGAGGACCAGATCACCCGACTCACCAATGACGGCCAAAGCGATACCGGCCAACCACACCCGCGTGAGGTGATCGAGGTCCGCACCAGCCCAGCCATCAGTGGTACCCGGATCACGACCACAAGTAACAGTCTCCCCAGTTCTCGTCCCGCCACGGCTTCGCAGGTCAAAGCCATCCGGGCCATCGCTGCACGCCGGAAGATCGACCTCGTGGGCCTACTCCGGGAACGCTTCGGCCTGACCACGGCGGACGAACTCGGCATCCGGCATGCGAGCAACCTCATCGACGAGTTGAAGTCCGATGAGCCTGCTGCCACTCCTGCGAACGGCAACGGGGCCTACGCGACGACTGAAGGTGCCCGATGATCGCCAACGCACCCCAGTTACCCGTCATCACGCCCGCCAGCACGAATCCAGCCAACGAGGTCGCTAAGAAACTCACCGGCCGGGACTACGTGAGTTGGTCGGCTATCTCAACGTTTCGGACATGCCCTCTCAAGTACAAGTTCCGGTACATCGATAGCCTGTCCGAGGAGTCTGTCTCGGCGGCGTTGATTTTCGGCACCGGTATTCACTCCGCCGTCGAGCAGCACTTCCAAGCGATCCTGTCTGGCGAAGAACAACCCGACGTCGAGCGGCTCATGTTCGCCTATAGAAGTGCATGGCTGCCGCACGATCCGGACGCAATCTCTTTCGGCAGCACAGAAACCCGGGCCTCGCTGGATGCTCTGGCCTCGAAGATGCTCACGGCGTTTCTGAACAGCCCCACGGCGAGCGTTCAGGGGCGGGTGCTGGCAGTCGAGGAGGAGATTCGAGGCATGCTGGTTGAGGGCGTGCCGGATTTGTATGGCCGCGTGGACCTGCTCACGGAAGACTCGGATTCGCTGGTGATCACGGATGTCAAAACCAGCCGCGGGAAATGGAGTCAGGAGCAGGTCGAGGATTCCGGGGAACAGTTGTTGCTGTATTCCCACCTCGCGTCGGAGATCAGTCCCGGAAAGAAGATCGCGACCCGGTTTCTGGTTTTGACGAAGACCAAGGAGCCGGTCATCGAGGAGCACGTCCGGGAGATCGAACCAGCCGCCGTGAAACGCACCCTGGCGGGCGTGGAGCGGGTCTGGAGGGCTATCGAGTCAGGGAACTTCTATCCGGCGCCGTCAGTGGTTGGGTGCTCGGGTTGCGGCTATCGAGAGGCTTGTCGGGTGTGGGGTGGTTGAAGAGCCAGAGAGAGCGGCTTCGGGAAACCGGGCCGCTTTTTTTTGCTATTAGGGGAGACTGGGTGTTGGTAGGTGGGCCCGTATGGGAAGCCCTCTATTTATAAGGTCCTGCTGCGAAGGTCATGGGTAGTGCCGGAAGCCACTGCAGTAGAAGGAGAGGTCCATCAGCGTTTTTTATGGGCAGTGAGATGGCTGATGCCATGCATTCCTCTTCTCTCACGGCAACCTTCCACGGTAACCCGCTATTTCGTACGGATGTGCGTGCAGGCCCATGTGGCTGATTGGTGTCGATAAGGGCGGGATCAACCAATATCCCTGCCATCTACCTACACAAATCCCAGAGAGAACGATGATCAATACGTCAGTTTCGTGGCTTAACGTTTCCGCCGTTATTGATCATGCCAGCAGCGGTTTGTAGAGCCGCTTCTGCGGCTGCAGTAAACGACTGCTTGTTTGCCTCAAAAGGGATGTATTCCCCGCCCGCGTTGCCTTGCGACACCTTTACTTCTAGGGTCGCCAGCGTAGGCTCCACAACATTTTCGTAGTCTTGTGTCAGTCGATACCGTGATCCTACAAAAACATTGCCTTCTGATCGCATGCTAGACGCTTCAGCGTAAAGATCCTTGAACTCCTGTCCCATCTTAGCGGCAGCAGGCAAAGCGACTGAGATGTATTCGTCACTAGCATTTTTCAGTTCGTTTAGCTTTACCAGCCGTACCTGATAGTCTGCTACGGCAGTAAACACTTTCGCGACCGTCTTTTCTGATTTAGACAGCTTTTGCAGCTGAAGAAACTTTAGCTCACTCAACAGAGGGTCTACAGTTTCTTTTTTTGTGCCACGAAACCCGGACGCCGCACGCAAGCAATTGGCGAATAGATCGGCCCGAAAGGACGACTCCTCTGAAGCGTCGGGCTTAGGTGTGGCGGTTGGTTGAGCTGAAGCGGCCGGTTGTTGAGGAGGTAGCGTCGCAGAGTTTGAACAAGCCACGACACTTGTTGCGACCACAAAAAGCAAAAACCCAGAAATTATGCGTGGAGCCATTTAATCCCCCAAGTTGCGGTGAAAGGGCATGCTAGCAGGCGGTGAATTATTCCGACCTACGGCGTGGTTAGGCCATTAGGTAGCTGACTAATCCGAGCCAAGAGTGGATACAACACAAATGGCTCTGTCAAGCGGTGCACTACCCCTAACGGGCTATGGCTAGGTTAGGTGAACGGCTACGAGGGGGTTTGGGCTGAGCTGGCCGAGCTCCAAAAGATGCGAAGCCAAGCAGACTGCATCGCTTCTCCCTCCCTCGCACGCACGTACACGTACGCACGCACTATACAGTCCGAAGGACTGTGTATGGGGGTAGACGCCCGACGGCACGGAGCCGTTGGGACGGCCCAGAACGCAAAGGGCCGGAGAGTTGTCTTCCCCATGCAGAAAGGTTCCCCCATGAACGGCTTCCCAACACACACCCATGACCTCGAGAACCGTCCCGTCGATCCAGCCCGATATGCCCGGGTGCTCGAGGCTGCCTGTGGGCATGAGATGTCGCCAGCCAGCCCGGACACCCCACATAGCCAACCGGAGGGCACGCCTGAGAGGTGGTCCGTGGAAGACGCTGCTACTTACTGGTTTCCCGCATGGCAACCGAGAGAGCGTGGCAAGCCTCATCTTTCGGCTGACGCCATCACGGGCCTCGTAGCCACCGCGTTCCTTCGCCACTTCGCAGGCCTGCCGCTACTGGAAAAGTTTTTCACAGCTCTACGGACGAAAGTCCACCTGACGGCAAACCCGGCCACCACGACGAATCCACTGGAGAGCATCCCGGCATCGCTCTTCTGTAGGGCTGCCCATGTGGCGTTCCGGCCGGGCGTCATCAAGCTGGACGAGAAACACTCCAGTACTGGCTTGAGGGCCGTCGCCAGCAAGACGCTCAGGCCGTGCTCGCAAGAGTGCTGCCGCGAAACTGAGACGATTCTTGGGGGCTGTATTTCACGAGAGCGCTTGGAAAACGCCCTGAACAGTGGACTCCTCCTGCCGGTGCGAGCCATGAACGCCAGCCCGATCACGCTGCTCCTTCCAAGGCTGGCCTGCTGGGAGAAAAGCCCGCCCACTATCGCCGTGAGTGCAGGCGAGGCCCATATGAAAGCCCTTTATGCTCCGTATTGGGTCCATGACGCCATCAACAATATGGCCCGGTTGATTCCGGGGTTGCTCGCTAGACCCGAGATCAGAGCTGAGATCCGGGCGGGCGTAGAGGTGCTTATGCCCAGGTACCTCACCCTGCGAAAGGAAGGCAGGGCCGCCGAGCGTAGCGGAACAATCCATGCCCGTACGACCGCCAGTCGGGACGAGCACATCGCGAACGTGATCTGGCAATCCAGCGGAGCCGAGCCAATATCTTTTCGCCGAAGCTGGAACCCCACACACCTTCCACCTCGTTGCATGTAGAACGAGGCCGGGTAAGGGGCCAGAGCTCAAGTCGGAGGGCTACTTGGTTTTGAGAAGGTCTTTGCCGCCTTCGACCTTGTAGCCCTTCGACTCGAAATACAGCCGGAGGTCACGCTCGGCCCTCAAGGCTGTACTCCGGCACAGGAGCTTCTTTCGAAACTTGGGCGGCAGGAGTTCAAGAGCCGGTCGTCGAAAGTGCTTGTGGGCTGTCCGGCTGTGGTTGGGCTTTTTCTTCCAAGGATATTTTGGCCCTAATTCGTGCTGACGGGCCCGCTCTACAGGAGAAAGCTCTGTCTGGCCCACGTACACGTAGCCGCGGTAGCCTTCGGGCTTCTTGGCGAGATGCGCGTCGTCCAACTCGATCACGTAAAGCGAATACATGTCCGTGACGCCATCCACGGTGAAGCCCTGACACCGGAGCTTTTCCCGCAGGGCTTTCAGGGCCTTGTCGAGCAGATCTTTGTCGCGTGGATACTTGTAGGGCTTGAGCTGGCCGCCATGCTGCTGGTCCTTGGGCATGAGTTCGTATCTCACCCGGACAAGCTCTGGTCTCGTGCTGGCTTTGGTCTTGTCCAGCCATGCGTCGAGATCGGGGCCGGGCTTGATGGCTTTCTGTTCGACTCTGACGTGGTGCTTACCGGGGACACGACGCTGGCCGGCTGAGTCATCAAGCTCAAAGACACAGAGCCAGCGGGGAGAGAGGTTTTTGGGATTTGTGCTGCTGGTGGCATAGTGGCGACCGGGATGAGAGCGGGTGCCCAGGACCAATCGACTAGGACTCGCCGTCGCTACCAAACTGAAACGCCCTCAAGCTTTGATAACGTCCGAGGGGCTTGAGAAGGTACCCTGCCCCGCCAGATTCCTCGCTGCCACCCGGAAGATGTAGCTTCGGCCGGCAACAAGACGACGAACCGTCGCCGCGTTCGCCGATGTCACGCCATCGTTGTACGCGAGCCACCTTGAGCCAACAGCGGCCGAGCGATACTGAATCACATAATCCCGAATCGGCCCGCCGGCGTTCGACGATGAAGCAGCCCAAGACAGCGAGACCGTACCGCTACTGCCCACTCCAGTAATCCTCGTCGGGGCGGCTGGTATGGCAGTTCGAAGGAACGGGATCGCTGCAGCGGAACTGGCTGAAAAGGCACCAACACCGCCCGTCGTCACGGCCGCAACACGGAAAAAATAGGTCGTGCCGTTGGATAGCCCTCTAATGAGCGCTGAAGGTGATGCTGAAACTGCATCTACTGCGGTCGTCCAGTTTGCCCCAGCGTCTGAGGAGTATTGGATCACGTAGTCGGTGATCTTTAGGCCCCCAGTCGAACGCGGTGGTGCAAATCTGAGTGCCGCGGCAGCATTACCGGCGACGCATACGGGGCGGCCGGGTGCCGTAGGTGTAGGAAGCGGGACAACTGCACCAGATTGAGCCGACCAATCGCCTTGTCCCGCTGCGTTTATAGCGGCAATACGAAACACGTATGGCTGGCCATTCACCAATCGTGGGACAACTACACTCGTCGCAGTTGAAGCAGTGTGCGGGAGTGTTGACCAGACTGGGCTATTGGTTCTCCGGTACTGAATGACGTAGTCAGAAATAGAAGCTAAACCGGTTAGAGTTGGCACTGCCCAGTTGAGCGTAGCGCTGGCGTTTCCGCGTAGAACAATTAGGGATCCGGGGCTCAACGGCAGCGTAACTTGGCTAGTGGTAATTCCGCCAAGCTGTGAGTCCCAACCCTGCGTTCCCGCGTTGAAGTAGGCGGTTGCACCGGAGTCAATCCGCTCAAAGACACTATTCTGACGGAGAACGGGAGCATCTCCTTCAAAATAGAGACGTGCGAGCATAGTGCACCCGGAGAAAGC
>Ga0164294_10001672_pt1 | contig 20427 bp, 11 predicted proteins | sample GEODES005metaG_FD_111479 | JGI IMG/M metagenome (GOLD analysis project Ga0164294, IMG submission 111479) | Oligotrophic lake water microbial communities from Sparkling Lake, Wisconsin, USA - GEODES005 metaG | ecosystem: Environmental > Aquatic > Freshwater > Lake | place: USA: Sparkling Lake...
CAATGTGACCTACACGCCAAACGCCAACTACTACGGATCTGATAGTTTCATCTTCAAGGTCAAGGACGGCATGGGCGACTCGGCGGATGCGACGGTCACGATCAATGTGACAGGGGTCAACGATGCACCGGTGGCCACCGGCCAGATCGTGATGACGGCGGAAGATACAGCCAAGGTGATCTCTCTTGGCGGCACCGATGTGGATCTGGACGCGTTGACCTATGTGATTACGAGCGCACCCGCCCACGGTACACTCAGTGGCACCGCGGCCAACGTGACCTACACGCCAAACACCAACTACAACGGAACTGATAGTTTCACCCTCAAGGTCAACGACGGATTGACTGACTCGGCGGTTGAGACGGTCACCCTCGCCGTGACGGCGGTCAACGATGCGCCCACCTCCACCGACGGGTCCCTGAGCATGGTAAAAAATGCTACCAAGACGTTCGCTGTCTCAGACTTCCCATTTGCGGATGTCGATGCCGGTGACACACTGGGCGCGATCAAGGTGACCTCACTCCCGGCCAAGGGCACGCTGAGCTTGGGCGGCACGTCCGTCTCACTATCGAGTCCAGCAATAACGGCGGCTAATATCGAGACACTGACCTACACGCCACCTGCGAACTACTCCGGTGCCGTTTGGTTCAATTTTCAAGTGGGTGATGCGTCGCTCTTCAGCGCAGAAGCCACCATGGTGATCTCTGTCGCGAATACGACCTTCATCCCCGTGGGCGACCCGAGCTTTGAGACCATCAACCCTCTTGAGCCTGATGACAAGCAGTGGAGCGATGGTACGTGGAGGTACATCCATTCCCCGTGGACGGCCAACATGAACCAATACGGGCGTATTGTAGCAACTAGAATGACTTCTCTCCAAGCTCTACCCAACGGTGGCACTTGGATCGTCAACATGAAGGATAGTGCTTGTCTTCTCACCCAGAATCTACAGACCACGGTCAACGCAGGGGACACCCTTTCGGTGACATTCTACGTTTGTCGAGAGGGCTCACTCTCAGGTGAATTGCAGGCATCATTCCTCGTCGGTACCGCCCCCAACATCCAAACCTACAGCCAAAACTTTAATACCGCCTCCCAAACTGCAAATGCGTGGAAGAGCTACACGCTGACCAAGACCATTGCGAACACGGGCAATCTCAGTCTTAAACTCCTCAATCATAGCGGACAGGCAGGGTGGCTCGACAATATCAGTAATGTGACCGTTTCGGTACCAGCAACCTACGCCAGTTGGGTCGCGAACGACGGCGTGACTGGAGCGGCCAATACGGATGCAAATCTTGATGGTGTTCCCAACGGCATCGCTTACTTCATGAATGATACCGGTAGAATCACTCTGCCAAGCATCGTCGGCAACAAGGTAGAATGGCGCAATGGCGGCAACATCCCGAGTAGCGCCTATGGCAGCAAGTTCTTCGTGGAAACATCGTCGGATTTGGTGACTTGGACAGTGGTAGCCAGCAATACAGACGCTAGCAATACAGACGCTAGCAATACAGACGCTAGCGATACAGACGCTAGCGATACAGACGCTAGCGATACGGGCCTCAGCAACACCGCTGCCAGGGTGTCCTACACCCTACCGCCCGGCGCGGGTAAGACCTTCGTCCGGCTCAAGGTGATAGCGGACTAAGCTCTGCTGGCTGCCCGATGCGAATGAGACAAGCTGTCTAGGAAGTGGGCTCATTGCCGGACAGTAGGTGGCATTCAAAAATCTGCGGCAGGACTGAACATCCTCCCCGGGATGTTCAGTCCTGCCCCTCTCGCGCTCTGCGAAGCGCTCGGCGGGGTAAATACGCGATACATGATTCTGGGCAAAAATTCCTTTGTGAAAAGCTAGCAAGCTTTAGCCGGCACTTCAATTGAACCTAGATCCGCTGTTGGATTGCAGATGGGGTAAGCGGATGGATCAGGCGCGGGCACTGGCAGCGGAGATTCGGTGCGATGACTCTAAACCTGTTTCAGGTGCGCCTCGTTGATTATCAATTCACGCGTGGCGGAAGTGCCTTTCCATGTCTCGCGCACCCGGGGGTCCGTTCTGTCGTGCACGGGTGCTCGTGCACCGCAAAAGGGAACTTCGACATCGAGGTGGTCACTTACCCATTCTCCGTTCAGAAGGTCGCCAAGTTCCAAGCGGTGGGTCCTCGATCATTGCGAGACAAAATCGGGCGATGCTTAAACCAGCAGAAAATCCAAACCGGCACTGAACACCCATTTAAATCTCCTTGACGCCCTGAATCGAATTGGTTCCCCTTCGAAGCAATATGAAGTATTTTGTAAGTATGGTACCCAGCTTCGAACTTGAAGTTGGCACCCTGCCAATGCCCTCGCGAAGTGTTGAATCAGTTTTTTAAACTACATGCATCAGACAACTCCAGTTCTCTCATGAGCTTCCTAAGCGACACTCACCTTAAGACCATTTCGCATTTGTATAGGTGCCAATCGATGGTTGTTTCCCCAGCCAAACAGGGCTTGCGACTCGTGCTCGCAAGTGCGCTTGCTTTTCTCTTCTGCGGGCCGACCGCCGATGCATTCCCGCCTGCGCCGCATTACTCGATCTACGGAGATGTAAGGGATGAATTCGGTTACCTCATCCAGCCGGGCACGGCCTCGGTGGTGTTTTATTTTGGTGGTAAGGAAGTCGAGCGTTATCCGCTCACTGGTGCCACGAATTCCAGTTACACCTATCAAATCCGCATGCGTTTGGACATGAATCGCTCAGGGACCAGTGCGTATTCATCCACCACCGTGAGTGCCGGTGCGGATTACACCCTAGCGGTGGATAGGGGAGGGGTGCTTTATTATCCGATCGAGGTCAACACCCCTCCCACCGTTGGCAGTCCCGCTGGCCGCCGCCGCTTGGATCTTACCATCGGGCCTGACACGGATCTTGATGGCCTGCCCGATGCCTGGGAGGAAAATCAACTCTACAAGGCCGATTTGCCCACCACCGATCTCGGACGGATCACTCCGATTGGAGATTTCGATGGCGATGGCGTGAACAATCTCAAAGAATACATTGCCGGCACCTACGCCACCGACGCCACGGAAACCTTCTACTTAAAGATCACCCAAGTCACCACGGAGCGTTCGGATTTTGAATTCTTTACCATCACCAGCAAGGTCTACCGGCTTGAAAAAACGACCGATTTCAAGTCTTGGACGCCTGCCGAATTCACCGTTGGCCCAGCATCTACGCTTTCGTCCACTTACACCGCAACCGGCGTGGGCGTGGTCAGCGGCTCTATCCCGCACACCGCCAGCGAAACCAAAAACTTTTACCGCCTCAACGTCCGTTGAAACGTTCCTACCTCATTCTTAGCGCCTTCTTTCTGGCGATCTGCCCGCTTGAAGCCCAGTGGTATTCCAAAACCTACTCGCTCGCGGCGGGCTGGAGTGGTATCTGGCTGCAAGGTGATGCATCTTACACGACCGTGGCGGACCTGTTCGCATCCAACACCAACATCACCGAGGTCTGGCGTTGGAACCCAAGTCCCGACCAGGTGCAGTTTTCTGACAATCCTTCCACGCCGACCACGAAAAGTGAGGAGTGGACGGTATGGAAACGCAACGATCCTACGGAACAGGTGCTGCAGCGCATGGTCGCGAATTCTGCCTACCTGATCAACAACTCCGGCGCATCCGCCTCGAGTGTCACGATCAAGCAAGAGGCCCGCTCGCCCATGAATACCTGGCTCATCTCGGGCTCGAACTTCATGGGTTTCCCCTCTGCTGGCACCAGTTCGTCTTGGCCAGTCCTCAGCAATTACTTTGCCAGTTTCATCAACGGCGGCACCACCGGCCTGCCCAGCGGCACCAAGATCTACAAATACATTGGCGGCCCCCTGAGTTCCTCCAACCCGCTCCAAGTTACCAACACCACGGAGCGACTGGATCCGGACAAGGCCTACTGGATCAATCTTTCCACTGTGAGCAGTTTCACGGGCGCGGTCGAATACGAAGTGCCGGGCTCAGGCGGCCTCATTTTTGGTCGTACGGCTTCCGCCCTGACCGTCGGCGTGACGAATCGCTCCACCAGCAGCCTCACGCTCACGATTTCACTCGATGCTTCCGAAGCAGCACCCACTGGGCAAACTGCCATCCGCGGTGCGGTGCCGCTCATGAAGCGTGTCTTCAATAGCTCGACCAACTCATATGATGAGACATCGGTACCTACCACGGGTTCTTCGCCGACCTACACGGTGACCGTGGCGGCCGGCGGTCGTGCTAACCTCGATTTCGGCGTCAACCGTTCGTCCCTCTCGACGACTTCATCTGACTTCTATGCATCGATCCTCCGCATCAAGGACTCCGCCGGTCTCACGGATGTCCGCTTGCCAGTCAGTGTCCAGCCCGCAACGGCTGCTGGGCTTTGGATCGGCCAAGTAAATGTGTCCCAAGTCGTGGGCACACAGCAGGGCTCCGGCTCAAACACCACCCGTCCATTTCCACTCTACGTCCTCATGCACCTCGACACCGCCGGGAACGCAAGGCTCCTGCGCCAGGCATTCTCCGGGCGCTTGGTGACGACCAGCAATCCGCTCGGTCTGGCGGTCAGCGAGGCCCGCATCCTCGGTGCCGCCGCGTCGGACGTGAATCCACAGCGTTTCTACATGCCCATGATGCCGGCGGGTTCGCCCACCATCTCTGCCTCCGACATTCCAGCCACTGCAGCGACTGTAGCCACTCCGACCACTGCAGCCACCGCTGCCATTCCAGCGACTGCAGCCACTCCAACCACCTTCTCATCGGGCACTTCGGTGCGATGGAATATTACTCATAGTTACAATGATCCAGTGAACCCTTTCGTCCACACCTATCATCCTGACCATGACAATCTTGATGCACGTTTTTCCAGCACGCCGCTGGCTGCGGGCAAGGAGAGCTACACCGTCGTTCGCACTTGCACGTTTAGCTTCACTTCGACTCCACCAAATAACTCTAAAGTCGCGGGCTGGGGCACGACCGTGCTCGGTGGAAATTATTCCGAGACTCTCACCGGCTTGAATAAAGTCCCGCTTTCTGTCTCCGGCACCTTCGCCATGCGCCGCATCTCGGAGATCGCGGACATCGACCTGACCACCCCTTGATTCTATTTTAAACCATCATCTCTAGACTCTTATGAAATCAAAACTCCAGGCTGCATTCGTTTCGCTGCTCGCCGCCACCGCAGGGCTGGCCCAGACCTCCACCGCGCCCTCGTTGTTGAGCTATCAAGGACGCGTCACCGACTCGGGCGGTACCCTCATCGGATCCACCACCCCAGTCAACCGGGCGGTGAAGTTCCAGCTCTACACCGCTTCTTCCGGCGGCACGGCCGCGTGGGCGGAGACGCAGACCGTCACCATCTCCGGCGGCGAGTTCAGCGTGCTGATCGGCAACGGCACCGGTATCTCAGGCATCACCGGTCCTAGCTCGCCCGCTCCGACACCTTACAAAAAAATCCCAGATATCATCAACTCCTCGAGCAACGCCGCTGGCGTCAGCTTCTACCTCGGCGTGACGGTGGATGATGGTAACCCCGGCACCACCGACGCGGAGATCTCACCCCGCCAGCAGCTCGTGGCAGGTGCTTATTCTCTCCGCGCGCTCGTCGCGGAGTCGGTTGCCTCTAGCGCCGTTACGACCGGAATGATTGCCGACTCGAATATCACCACGGGCAAGATCGCCGATTCCAACGTCACCAGCGCCAAGATCGCTGACTCGACCATTGCCACGGCCGACCTCGCCAACAATGCCGTGACGGCCGCCAAGATCGACGCTGGCTCGATCGGGCTTTGGGGCGTCAGCGGCAGCAGTGTTTTCCGCAGCTCGGGCAACGTCGGTGTCGGCAATTCTTCCCCGACTGCGCCCCTGCACGTCACCGCTGGGAGCAGCACTGCGCCGGACGGCAATGGAATCACGGTTTTGAATCCAACGAATTCCGCGAATCAAAATGCCATTGTGGGCGTGCGCACCGCTGGCAGCCTCGCTGGCAATCCTTTTTTCTCGATGGACGTGGCTGGGGTGAACGGCTGGTCCATGGGTATCGACAACGCCGACAGTCAAAAATTCAAGATCAGCAACTCGTGGAGCTCTCTCTCCAGCGCTACCAAGCTTATCATCACGAATGCCGGCAACGTCGGCATCGGCCAGACTGCCCCCGGCTACCCGCTTAGCTTCGCGGATGCGCTTGGTGCTAAGATCACGCTTTGGGGCCAAGGCACCTCTCATTACGGCTTTGGCATGCAAAACGGCTTGCTGCAAATTTATACGGATGGCTCCGGGTCGGACGTTGCCTTCGGTTACGGTTCTTCTGCGAACTTCACCGAGCGCATGCGGATCAAGGGTAACGGCTACGTCGGCATCGGCACGAGCAGTCCCGGCGAAAAGTTAACGATCAATAGCGGCTGGTTGAGGTTCGATTCCAACGCAACCGGCATCGTTGCGAACATGGCGAACAACGATTATTGGAAGATCTACAGTCAGGGCGGCGATAATGCAGGCGAACTGATTATCCAATCCGGAGATGATGGCAACGAGCCCATTTGGTTCTATCAAAACGGAACCTGGCGCGGCGGCGTTGCCAGCGACGGCTGGTTCAATGCCGGCACTAACGTCGGCTTTCGCACAAGTAACAGCGAGGCACAATCCGCAATCTACAATTCCGGCAGAAGTCTTGTGCTCTCGCTTTACAACGGAAGCCAAGCCGGTGGCCAGTGGCGTAATGCCATCTACGACGGCGATTCAAACTGGGATTACAACTCCGACGTCCGCCTGAAAAAGGACATCGTGGACGCCGAGCCCATGCTCGACCGCCTGTTGCAGGTCCGCTTCCGCCGTTTCCATTGGAAGGACACCGACGGCACCGGGCCCCTTTCCTTCGGCGTGATCGCGCAGGAGTTGGAGTCGGTGTTCCCCCAGCTTGTCGGCGAACAAGAGCTCGAAGGTCAGGACCGACCCTACAAGACCGTTGCCTACACCGAGTTCGCCACCATTGCCTGCAAGGCGGTGCAAGAGCTCAAAGTGCGCACTGATGAACAAGCGGTCGCGATTTCCACCGATGTCGCCGATCTCCAAGCCGAGGTGGCCGACAAGGATGCCCGCATCGACGCACTCGAAGCCCGTCTCGCTGCCCTCGAAAAGCTGATCTCCGAGGCTAAGTAAGTGATTTCGGTCAATTCAATCACCACATGGACCCGATGAATCCAATCTCAGCGTCGCCCAGAATTCGCGCGTGGATGCGGTCCATGCTGCTCGTGTGGTGCGCCTTGGCGACGTCTCTTCATGGGCAGTATGAAGTGAAAAGCGGCGCATACAACCGGCTTAGCGCGGTTCCCGCTCATTACACTCCGGTCGGCCCGAATTCGCCCCCGACCGGCGATCCCACGATCACCCCTCAGTTCGCGAACTGGGTCGAATCCTCCGCAAGCTCGGCCTTCGTCTCGCCGCTCATGGTGAGTGGCAACCTGGTTGCAACTTCGTCTGCCTTTCCGTCCAGCGCCACGTCAGGCATCAAACTCACTCACTCCACCACCGGCACCACCTTTGCTTCCGGGGTACCCCGCTACTTCTACGGCGACCGCATTACCCCGCCTTTGTCCATTATCGCCCTTAACGGAACCCCCAAGGATACCAGCGCCGCTGGTTTCTGGCGCACCGAACCGATCCGTCCCGAGGAAATCCTGTCGAACCCATCTGGCAGCGCTGCTACGGATTATCGCACCGGCGAATCCTCGGCGATCCCTGCCTTGCCCTCCGGCACCCTGACTTCCTATTACTACAGTCCCCATGCCCGCGAGGTTTTCGCCAGCACCCCCGGCACGGTCGAGGTGACTTGGCGCTCCAGCGTGCCCGACGCTACGACGAACAGTTACATTTTTTACAAAGAACGCTTCGCGGTTTCCTCCGCCACCACCAATCCAGTTCGTAATTTGTATTGGACCGAGCGCAGTTTCAACGGTCCGCAGGTGGTCATCCCCACTGGGATCATCGAGACGATTAATCCGGTGTTCAGCAACGTCTTCCCTCAGACGGTTACCAGCGAATACGTGGTTGCCGGAACCCCCGCTAGCACTGGAGATTCCGCCGAGCTGCGAACCGTGTGGTATGATACCACGGGCGGTACCCGCCGCCTCCATGCCTACAATGTGACCGGCCGAATCCTGATCGAATACCTCGGTGCCCTCCGTGCCGACGGAACCTACGAATTCCTCGGCATGGATATCGTAAGTGTTCAGCAAGCCCTCCGGCCCAGCACCGCCACCATCGAGCTCGGTTCGCAGTTGAGGCCCTATGATGGCGTCTCGTTCGACCCCGACTCGACGCTCGTTGCCTCGCCTGTCAACACGTCTACCTCGGGCTCAGTGAATTATTATAGCTCCGTCACTCTTCCCAATGGCTCTCTCGCCTATTACGCGGAACGGGAGAACGACATCGAGGACCGCGAGACATTCTACTGGCTGACGCCCAAGTCCATCGCGATTCCTCCCACCGGCGCGACATCCTCCACGAGGACGTCGATTGAATGGCCGATCTATCTCAATAAATATCTGCAAGTATGGCCCGTTAACATTACCAGCTATGCCCAAAATACCGTCGCCCCTGCCGGTAGTTCAGAGACTTCTGGCACTGGGATCGCCTTCGTCGGCGGTAAAATTCCGCAGATCGTTTATCAGGATTCTTCGGAAGGCGATGCCTTAATGGACAATAATACCCAGCGCCTGCTGGTTAATTTCAATGGCGAGGCGGATCAACTGAACCGCTCCCTGCTCAAGTTCACCGGTAACAACGGCGGCGTCTGGTATGTGCCATTGATGACCCAGGCCGACGGGCGCGTTGGCTATCAGGAAGGCGACGGCGCCGCTGCGGTCACCGGCACCGCCTACGTTGGTGAGCGCATCAACCCGCCTTCAGCAGTCAACACCCTCGCGGGCCATGTCGCAGCTGGCACCTACTATTCTCCCACCGCATACATCGATCCCTTCGCAAACGGTGTGGCCGAGGCTGAGAAAGGCGCGATCATCCCGGTGAACGCCCTTCCCAACAGTGCCTCCAGTCTGACGGTTTGGTGGTTCAAGAAATACCCCGCACCTTCCTCTGAGTTCACCGATTTGTATCTCCCTGCGAAAGTTGGCCGCTATGCCTTGGCTTATCGCGACTCGGCCTCCACTCCGGACGTGGTCATGGCTTCGAACCAAGGCACTGACTCCCTCGCCACCTACGTTGCATCCGGAACGATTTATAATCAGCCCGACACCAGCAAGGTAGGGTACAATCCCAACGAAGAACACGCTCTCATGCTCGGTGGACGGGGTTACGCCCTCCGAGATGATCTGAATATAACCAGCGGCAACGCGACCAGCAGCCCTGCCTTCTCCTCGCTGCCTCGCATCCTCATCCAATACACCGACCCTGCCGATGATCGTCCCGCGATGTCCGTTTTCGAAGTTCTTCGCGAGAATGCGACCTACCGTTTCGACTATTCGGTGACTGCTGGCACGATGTTGAACCAACTCTCCCCACAGCCGCTGCCTTTGCTACCGTTGCCAGTGGATCCCGCGAGTGGCTCGGTGAAAAATTTGGAAGTCGATCCGGGTGCCAGCTACCGTGATACCGCTCCAGTTTCTGGAACCCCGTCGCTCTATACCACTTTCACCTTCAAGGACCGCAAGGGCTACGATTGGGTTTATCGCGGCCCGCACGATGACGCGGCCTCCGCTGGCCTGCCCGCTTACGCACCGCTGGTCAACTCCGAGTTCGATACGGCGAATGATCGCAGCATCTGGACTCAAAACACCAATACGGGCACCATCGCCGTCACGAATGGCGCGTTTAGCGGTGCCGCCACGGGTAATGGCGATGCCTTTATCAATACCTTCGGCCTTACGGGCTTCGCCGGTTCATCCGTACCCCTCATTCAGATTCGTATGAAAGCCTCAGCCAACGTCACGGTTCAGCTCTTTTGGGGCAACGAGGATGGTGGTGCCACCGAAACACGCTCCAAGAACGTCAACTACACCGGCTCGGGTGACTGGCAGACGCTTACTTTCGCCCTCTCGAGTTTGCCGGATTGGACGGGTAAAACCATCAACTACCTCCGCATCGATCCCGTCACCGCCACCGGCCAGACCTTCGATATTGACTGGATCCGCGCCTCCAGCGCCACCGCGCTGGGCATGCAGTTTTATTATACGATGCGGAGCGACTTCGTGTTCCCCAACCGCACTCAGCCCGCCGTAGGAACCATCCTGCCCTACCTGCGCCCCGTCAACAACGGCGTCTATCAGGGCGATCCCGTCACCGCCACCTCTCTCACGGTCCTCTACCGTCCGCAGTGGCCTGCCGCTCCGCCCACGCTGACTACGGCCGAGACCCTTACCTTGTCCAAGTTTGGCCTCCCCGCCGTTCGCGGCCAGACCAGCGCACGCATTTTGTATCAACAGTCAATCGCGCTAAGTGGCACGACTAAGCCAAGCGCGACCCTTCACGATCCCACCCGCGCCAAAACGGTCTTGCTCGACGATGCCCGCGTGGGCCTCACCGCTCTCCCGACCTCGCTCAAGACCACGCAGCAAAATGGAAAAACCTACTTCCAGCTGGCCCAGCCGCACCTGCAGCAACGTTTTTACTACGATCCCAACTTGGGTACCATTGGCGGCTTCCAGCTGAACGGTGAATTCGTCAACTCCATCGCCGGCGAGGATTACCTGAATCTCAATGCTCTCAGCCCCGATGACACCACCGCACTCAAGAGTCTCGTGACCTCCAACGACGCCGACAAGGCCAAGTGGGACGCCGCCGTCGACGCACTCTCCACCAGTGTGGAGACGTTTAAAGAAGACCCTGCAAGGCCCGGCACTTACATTCCTGACACCACCAAGACCGTCAACGTCGGCGCCCATGCGCTCGCCGAAATTGCCTCCAGCGAGACGGCGGTGGATAGTTACGCGCTCACTTCGCTCGGTCAGGGCAAGGGTTACGTTACGCTGCTTTTCGGCGATGGCGAGGCCTTTACCCCCCAAGGTGAGCCCGTAAGCATGTCGATCATCAAGGTTACCGACACCTTGTATCAAGGCGACTTGAAGGTCATTTCAGCCTCCAATCCGCTCGACGAGCAGACCACCTTGCGTCACAGCGGCGACTTTGCCGCCCACCCCGAGAATTATGAATTCCAGTGGTGCTATTCGCCCTCGGTGAGCGGCAGCTATCCGCCGCTTTATACCTATACCACCACTCGCAAGCTTGGTACCAGCACCACCAATTCCTGGAAACGCCTCGCGAACCCCGCAGCCGATCCATCGACCATTGCTCCACTGAACTATGATACGGCCACCGCGACCACGCTCTCTTCGAGTTTTTCGGTGAACAATGGCTCCTACAGCTATGACTCCCATCGCCCTGGTAGCATTCTACTCAGCAACGCCGGGCTGACCCTCTCAAACTTGCCCTGGCAGGTGGTTTTCAGCGCCAATCTCGGAAGTACGGATGGCTTCGTAGTTTACGCCAATAACGTTCCCGTTCTCGCTTACAATCTGCCTGCCGCCGCCACCATTCCCGGCGGCTTGCCACTGACCGTTGCACGGACCGGATTGGTCGCGAGCCCAGAGGGTCTCGGTTACCAATTTGAGATCGATCCGGCCTCCTTTATCATCGGCACCAACCGCATCGAAGTCGCGCTCTATTCGCCGCAGGGCGTATCCAGCCCGGCCAATGCCGTTGACTTCCGCATTCACACTCCCGAGCGCACCGACATGGTCTCGGCGAGCGGTTCCCAATGGATTCAACCCAACGGCACCTTCTCTAACATCGTCGTGGTCGGCGGCTCAGCCAGTTCGCCTTTGGGCAACCCGTTGTTGGTCTTCGGCGACAATTACTTTACGATGCGCTACCGCGCCAAGGCATCGGCCAACCTAGTGAGCGGGTCGGCCTACAGCGACTGGATGCCACCCGTGCTGGTAGAGAGTTGGGTGAAGCGCGTACTCGATGGCATCAATCCATTCAACCAGCGCCAGACCGATCTTTACAACAACCCCGTCAGCACCGACGTGAGCATCCTCACCCAAGCTGGCACGCGTTGGGAGGGCGATGTGGCCTTGAATCTGAATAATATCGAAGACTTCGGCCTAATCGAAATCTACGAAACCGTTCTCAATCGGGTAAAGGCGCAGAGCATCGACGCGGGCACCACCACCGATGCGGTCAATAGCACCTTGCTACTCGTCGCTGGCTACCTGAATGACCTCTACATGACCCTCGGCAACGAGGCTTGGGACGATGCGCAGAACCCTACCATCCAAATCACGAATCCCGGCGGTCAAGGTGATATCAGTTCCGCCCGCTTCTCCTTTGAGGGGCAGGTACCCACCTTGATCGGTGAGACCCTCAGCCTGCTCCGCGGTCGTGACGATTTCGCAAGTCCGGGCGTGATGGTGCATCCATCCTACAACCGACTGTATTGGAATTATACCAACGGGATCAGTTCCGGCGAACCGATCTACGCCACGAACTATGATATCAAGGAAAAGTCCGGTAGCGCCAACGCGAACGGTTTACTGGATGCTGCCGACGCCCAGCACATGTTCCCCCAAGGCCATGGCGATGCCTATGGTCACTACCTCACCGCACTCACCGGTTATTACAAGCTACTTACCTCGCCGGTCTTTACTTGGACTCCCAGCACCGAAGGTGTGACTGTACTTGGGCAGACGGTGCAGGTGGATTATAAAGACGAACGCAAGTTCGCTGCCGCCGCCGCCGCCCTTGCCCGCACGGGGGTCGACATCCTTGACTTCACCATCCGAGACGATCACTACGACGACGAAGACTCGGGCTGGGCACACATGGACGATGGCAAAACCAACTCTTCGACCAACCGCACCCGCCACTGGGGCAGCGACGAATGGGCTTCCCGCGGCTTTCAGGGCGCCTATTTCAACTGGGTTTCCGCCAATGCCATGTTGCCGGATGTGGACACCGTTCACGAGGGCATCCAGAAGATCGACCGCAGCACGGTTCCTGAAATCGAAGAGCTCATCACGAGTGCGAATAGAATCTTCACGCTTTCCGCCTCCGCCCAGGCCCACATGAACGAACTTGGGCTGGCCCCCGGGGCCATGACCTTCGATATTTCACCTGCCGAACTTGCCGCTGGGAAATCGAACTTCGAGCAGATCCATGAGCGTGCCGTGACCGCCGCTGTGAATGCTAAAAACGCGTTTAAGCAAGCTGGAGTGATGAACCAGCTCCAACGCGACCAAAATAATAGTCTCGATGAATATAGCGATGCCGTCAGCCGCCAAGAGTCTGCCTACGAGTATGAACTCGCGACACTCTTCGGCACGCCCTACCCCGGCGATGTCGGCGCGGGCAAGCTCTATGCCCAAGGCTATTCTGGCCCGGATTTGTATCATTACTATTTCATCGACCAGCCCTCCACCGTGGTGGATACCAGTGGCACGGTTACGGTTAATTTCCACGAGCCCGTCAACGCCGATCCCTTCCTTGATTGGTCCATCGAGAGCATCTACGACCGCCTCTACGAGCCGACACAATTCACCAATCGCACTTATCAAATCTCTAGGTACAGCCTCGGCCAGTTCCCACCATCCGGCTACGGCAAGCGCGGCCAACCCGGCAAACTCCAGTCTGCCCTTCTTGATGCCTATACGGCCCAAGTCGATTTGCGTGAAGCTACCAACACATTTAATACCAAAAAGGCCAACTTTGACCGATCCTATCAGCTATACACGGAAACCATCGAAGCCTATGTAGAGGCTAACGCCGCCTCCGATAAAATGAATGCAGAGGCTAGTAACTATGCAACCGCCGCAGACATGCTTACGAATTACTCGGAGCAGGCCATTGCCGCTGCGGATTATGCGGTGAATCTAGCCAACTCGATTTCTGAGAGTATTCCCACCGTTACTGGCCCCTTCGCCTTCGACACTGCCTTCATTGGCCGTGGTCTAGCCAAAATGTCGGGTGCGGTATCTGGCTACGCCCAGGATATCATCGCATATATTCAGGAGACCGCTGCCAGCCAGCTCGAGAGCAAGGCTGCGGAACTCGAAGCTCAGGCTCAAGCCATGATCGACGACGTCACTGTTTCGATAGGCGATAAGCAGCAGGTCTTGGTGTTCGAGCGTCTGTTCCAGGAATTGACTGCCACCAGCTATCAGATCAATCGCTCTCTCACGCAGCTCCAACGCACCAACGAGCAGGTCGCTCGCCTCCTCGCCGAGGCCAATCACATCCTTTCTGAGCGCGAGACCTTCCGCAAGCGGGCTGCAGCCGTGATTCAGGGCCATCGGACGAATGACCTCCTCTATCGTGATCTTCGCAACGAGGCCCTATCCCAATACAAATCCCTCTTCGATCTTGCCCAAATCTACGCCTACTGCGCGGCCAAGTCCTACGACTACGAAACTGGCCTACTCGGCTCGACTGAGGGTTCGTCTTTTGTGGACAATATTGTTGGCACCTACAGCCTCGGTGACTTCAACGGGAATAGCCCGATCGCGACCGGTGTAGGCGATGCGGGTCTCGCATCTTCCCTCGCAAACCTGCGCGATGAATGGTCGGTCGTCGAGGGCCGCCTTGGGTTCAATAATCCTGACCGCAACGGCACCGTCTTCTCCCTTCGCCAAGAGCTCTTCCGCATCCGCACCGACGAACCCACAGCCGATGACAATACGCTCTGGAAACAGGTGCTCCAGCAACACGTGATGAGCAACGTCCTCAACGACCCCGATGTCGCGCGATCCTGCCTGAACATCACCAAGACCAACGGCAGCGCGGTGCCTGGCATCGTGATTGCGTTCGGCACCAACATCGAGCAGGGCTTAAACTTCTTCGGTTGGCCCATCGCCTCTGGTGACCACTTCTACTCGCAATCAACTTTCTCCACCAAGATTTTCTCCTCTGGACTGATCTTCAAGGGCTACGTCGGCATGGACCCTTATGCGATCGGCACGCCTGGAGCCGGCGGCCCCAAGAGCTCTGCCCCCAACGCCCTCAGCGCCACGCCTTACGCTTACCTCATTCCGACCGGCGCTGACGTCATGCGAGCCCCGCCGCTTGGCGACACCAATGTGATCCGTAGCTGGACGGTGCGCGACCAGGCTCTGCCATTACCCAAGAACCTCGGTGCGACCGCATTCTCCGCCCTGCAGGTCTTCACGCCACAGGGCACGCTCAACGAGCAGCTCTGGATCACCCGCAAGCACCAAGCTTTCCGCGCGGTGGACGATCAAGCGTACTTTTATAGCTCGATGCCATCCGAGTTTACGAACTCCCGCTTGATCAGCCGCAGTGCATGGAATACCCGTTGGAAAATCGTCATTCCCGCCTATTCGTTGCTTAACAACGAGCAGGTCGGCTTGGACCGCTTCATCCAGAGTGTGAGCGACATTAAGCTCTTCCTTCGCACCTACTCCAACTCGGGCAACTAGCCTCCTTGCGCGAGGCGAAAAACCCAAGTGCTTTCCTTCCTCTGTTTCGTTTGGTGAGGCGTTCCTCGCCGTGCGGCTCGCTTCAGTCCGGTTGCGTCATGGGCCCGCATCCAGAGACTGAGCACAGCCTCTGGCCCATTGGCAAAATGGCGTGGTAGTCGAAGCGTTATGCCTCTGCCATTCCGCCTTGGTAAGGCTGCGGGGAGGGCTTGTCTTTTTTCATCAGCGCCTTTCGCATTTTTTCGAGGGCTGAGTTTTGCAGTTGGCGGATGCGCTCACGGGAGACTCCGAACTCGCGGCCGACATCCTCCAGCAGCATCGGCTTGAGGCCGCTGAGGCCGAACCGGTTGTTGATAATGTGACGCTCGCGGTCGTTGAGGACCGATAGAAGGCCGCCGATTTGTTCCTGTAGATTTTTGTCGGTGAGTAACTCGAGCGGGTCGGATGCCGACTCGTCGCTGATCATCTCACCGAGTTCAGTGGCTTCACCTTCATGGATCGGCGCGTCAAGCGAGGTCGGGCGCTGGGCCGCTTGCTTGAGCATGGCGATCTTTTGCCGTGGCAATCCGAGCTCGGTGGCGAGTTCTTCATCGGTCGGTTCACGCCCGAGGTCTTCGTTGAGGATAGCCGCAATCCGGCGCATACGCGCGATTTTGTCGACCATGTGGATCGGCAGGCGGATGGTCTTCGATTGGTTTGCGAGCGCGCGCTTGATCGACTGCTTGATCCACCAGGCGCCGTAGGTCGAGAGTTTGCCGCCCTTTTCGGGATCGAAACGTTCGACGGCATTCATCAGGCCGATGTTGCCCTCGGAAATCAGGTCGTTCAGCGAGAGTCCGTAGCCCGAGTAGTCATGGGCGATCTTCACCACGAGGCGGAGGTTTGCCTTGATCATCTGGTCCCGCGCCTTCTGGTCACCGGCCATGATGCGCTCGGCAAGCGCCTTTTCCTCCTCCACCGTGAGGAGCGGGGTCTTTGAGATTTCCCTCAAGTAGAGCTTTAAATTGCTGTCAGATTCGTAGGCCATGGGAGTGGTGGTTTAGGTCGGAAAACTCCTGTTGGGAGTACACCTGCTAGTTATCGACGTTCCAACGCAATCCGCAATCATTAACTTTCACGAAATGCACTTTTAGGCGTGGATTCGCTTACGGAAGCCCGCACTTGCAAGCATCACGCGATTGCGACAAGTTCGGATATGGCCGATGCGATGATTGAAACAAGGAATCTCCACCGCAGCTATCGGATCGGGCGTAAATCGATCGAGGTGCTGCACGGGATCGACCTGAGGATCGCCCGAGGCGAGCGGGTGTTCCTTTGCGGACCCAGCGGGGCAGGGAAGACGACTTTGCTTTATACCCTTGCCGGTCTTGAGGCTCCGGAGAAAGGCAGCGTTCACATCGATGGCGTCGATCTTTACGCGCTCAATCGCGGGGATCAGGCGCGGTTTCGCAACCAGCGGATCGGCTATGTTTTCCAGAACTATCATCTCTTGCCGGAACTCACCGCGCTGGAAAACGTGGCGGTCCCCGGCGCGATTTCCGGCAAGGATAGCACGGAGCTCGCGATGAAGGCCCTCCACCGCGTGGGCCTCGGCAACCGCGCAGATCACCTGCCCGCCGAACTCTCGGGCGGCGAACAGCAACGCGTCGCGATCGCACGCGCCATCGTCAATCAACCTCAGGTGCTCTTCGCGGACGAACCCACCGGAAATCTGGACTCAAGAAACAGCGCGGAAATCATGGGGATCTTGTTGGATCTTGCGTCGGAGCAAGGGGTGACCTTGGTGGTGGTGACCCATGACCAGAATCTCGCAAAGGTGGGCGACCGTACTCTCATCATCAAGGACGGCACGATCCATGGTGCACTGGATTCCGTGGGTGGCGGCTTGTGAAATTGCCGCCACGCCTCAGCGCGTGATTTATATTAGATTTTTGCAAGCGCTTCGAGGCGCTGCAGCAGCGGTGGATGCGAATAGTCGAGCCAGATCCGCAGACTTGATGGGGATGGATGCGACAGATGGTCTGCCGTCATTTTTTTCAAGGCCTCGCCGAGGGGAGCTGCTTCGCCAGTGGCTTTTGCCGCGTATGCATCGGCCTCGAACTCGTGCTTTCTCGACCATGCATTGGCAAGCACACTCAAGCCTTTGCTCACAGGTTCTAACAGGATGCTGAACAGCACGAGCCCGACATGAGGTGAAATTTCCTTCACTCCGAAGGCGTCAAACAACTGCCGTGCAAACGTGCCATGAGGGTCGGTCGCGAGACCTAGGAGATAGAAAATGGCGGCCATTTGCAGGATGCCGACACCGAGGCGTTGTTTGATGTGGCCGCATCGGAAGTGACCGATTTCGTGGGCGAGGATGCCGAGGAGTTCGGGCGTGCTGCTTTTCTCGACCAAGGTGTCAAACAGGGCGATTTTTTTCTGCTTCCCGAGACCGGTGAAAAAGGCATTGGCCTTGGTCGATCGCTTGGACCCATCCATCACGAACACCCCGGAGAGTGGGAATCCGCAGCGCTCGCCAAGTGCTTCGATTTCCTGCTTCAGCGGGCCTTCGGGCATCGGGGTGAATTTGTTAAACCATGGCATGATCCACGTCGGGGCGATGTAAGTGAGCGCCAGTTGGAAGCCGGTCACCACCAGCCACGCCCACAGCCAGGCAAGGCCGCCCTGGCTGAAAATTTTGAGGACGACCGCCATCAGCGGCAAGCCGATGAGAGCGGCAAGCAGAAGGCCTTTGAGGCGGTCGGTGATGAAGGTGGCGGGAGTGGAGCGGTTGAAGCCGAATCGTTGTTCGATCCCGAAGGTGTCATGGATCGCAAACGGCAGGGCAACCAAACTCTGACCCAAGAAGAGCAAGCTGAGGAAAATAAGCCCTGCTCCCATCGGCGAGGGGGTCAGCGACCGCGCGAATTGGTCGACCCAACCAAAGCCGCCGAGTGACCAGAAGACCAACAGCACGACCAATTGAGTGATCGACTGGATCATCCCCGCCTTGGCATTGACCATTAAGTATTCACGGGCGCGCTCGAGCTTGGCTGCATCCATCAAGCCCCCAAGGACCTTTGGCACCGATGCCGGAAACGCCTTGAGGTCCAACAGCGTCGCCGCGAACTCCAGTTTCCAGACGACAACGAGTCCCAGCAGGATGATGCCCGATAATAAATTCCAATCGCTCATGCCTTGGATCATGCACGGCTTGGGCGGTCGGGCAAGGGCGCTTGTGGCTCGGGCTTCAGTCGTGCAGGGGTTTCCCCCGAGCGGCGAGCGCTTGGAAAACAGGTCCCGGCACGTAGCGTTGCACCGTTTCCTCCCAACCGGCTGGTCCCGTCAGGCTCTTGATCATGCTTGAGGAAAGCTCCGCAATGTCACGAGGAGGCATGAGAAACACCGTGGTTACCTCCGGAGCCATGTCGGCATTGATGTGCCGCATCACCCGCTCGTATTCGTAGTCATTCGGCGAGCGGATGCCGCGCAGAATGTATTTTGCCCCCATCTTTTGGGCGTATTCCACCAGATATCGGTTGTTGAAATGGGCGATCGTGAGGTGGTCACGGGCGTTGAGCGAGGCCTTCAAGAGTTCCAGTCGTTCCTCGACCGAGAACGAATAGCGCTTCGCCGGGTTGTTGCCGACCGCCACGATCAAGCGGTCAAACATTTCCAAGCCCCGCTCGATCATCCAGAGGTGACCGTTTGTGGGTGGATCAAAGGAACCAGCGTAAACCGCAGTGCGCATGGGCGGAGTGTAGGGAAAAATCGACAAGGCGGAACCGCTAATTCGCGCGATGGTGGAAATTCACGATTTTTTTATTCATGCGGATTTTGACTTCGGCCCACTAGGTTGTTAAGACCTCTTCCTGTTGCGCCTGTAGCTCAGTTGGATAGAGCACCCGCCTTCTAAGCGGACGGTCACTGGTTCGAATCCAGTCAGGCGCGCATCGCGCCGTCCCTAAAAATCGGCCCGGAGGGCGGATCCCGGATAGACGGTGGAGTCAATCCAGTCAGGCGCGCATCGCGCCGTCCCTAAAAATCGGCCCGGAGGGCGGATTCCGGATAGACGGTGGAGTCAATCCAGTCAGGCGCGCATCGCGCCGTTCCTAAAAACCGGCCCGGAGGGCGGCTACACCTTTAAAAACGAAATCGCCGAGTAGCCCCCCGATCCGCCATCACCACCCGTCATGCTAAAAGCCACTTCGGAACATCCATTGGCTCTGATTTTTTGATTGAGTCAGTTGACTGAATCGCACAAATTTCCATGGTGAGACTCTCGCAAACGACCTGCCAAGCCATCAAGAGCAATGTCGCTAAGATGGTTCCCGGGGCGGATTGTTACCTATTCGGATCACGCACTGATGATACCTTAAAAGGCGGTGACATCGATGTGCTTATCCTCACCCCTGAAAAACTGCCGCTCACCCTGCTCTCAAGTTTGAGAAGGTCGATTTTGAATCAGATCGGCGAGCAAAAACTCGATCTTGTCAATTTCACCACCACCAGCAGTCATCCATTCAAGAGGATCGCCATGGAAAATGCCATCGCGCTATGAATCCAGCCAACATCAACGCGTTGCTCGAGTCCAATCGCCGAATCCTTGGCCAAGCGATGCCATCCTTCACTCGCTCGATCGAAAAATGTCACGATTTCGACCTCGAGACCCTCATCTCCTTCGAGGTGGAAGAAAGCTTTGATGCGCTCACCTCGAAATTCGCCCGTGTCTCGGATATTTTCACCCAGAAAGTTCTCAAATCCTTCCTCATTCTGCTTCGCGAAGATGCACCCACCTTTCTCGACCGGATGAATCTCTGCGAAAAACTCGGCATCATTCCGTCAGCCGATGATTTGATCGCCATTCGGGATCTGATACCAAAATCCGCTAGGTTTTAGACTTCCAATCCTTGGGGCACTGCTTCAGTCTCCGGCATGGCTCGAAGCTTACCGACATTGGGAGAGGAATTGGTCCAACAGATTGAAGCCGCGTGGG
>Ga0164294_10001673_pt1 | contig 20427 bp, 22 predicted proteins | sample GEODES005metaG_FD_111479 | JGI IMG/M metagenome (GOLD analysis project Ga0164294, IMG submission 111479) | Oligotrophic lake water microbial communities from Sparkling Lake, Wisconsin, USA - GEODES005 metaG | ecosystem: Environmental > Aquatic > Freshwater > Lake | place: USA: Sparkling Lake...
ATAGCCCGCATCTGACCAACACCTATATCGACCGTCACTTCAGGCCAGCGTGATGCCGGAGGTGTCCAACCGCCATCAGTACCGGTCACGACAAATTCATGACCATGCAGATGAATCGGATGATTAGTCATCGTCAAATTACCCACGCGCAGTCTGACCCGATCGCCCTGACGCACGTGCAAGGAATCGACGCCGGGAAAAACACGACTATTAAAACCCCACAAATTGAAATCCAACATGGTGTTGACTTTAGGGGTGGCACTGCCGGGTTCGATATCAAAGTTATTCAGTAAAAAAACAAAATCCCGATCAACCCGCATGAAATTGTGATCCTTAGGATGCGTCACCCAAAATCCATACATACCCATCGCCATTTGCACCATCTCATCGGCATGCGGGTGATACATAAAGGTACCGGCACGTTTGGCAATAAACTCGTACACGTAGGTTTTGCCGGCAGCGATCGCAGGTTGAGTGAGTCCGGATACGCCATCCATCCCATTCGGGAGTCGTTGCCCATGCCAGTGAATACTGGTTGCTTCGGATAAGCGATTGGTCACAAAAATGCGCACACGATCGCCCTCCACCACCTCTATCGTAGGACCCGGTGATTGCCCGTTATAGCCCCACAAATTCGCTTTCATACCCTCGGCTAACTCGCGCACCACCGGCTCTGCAACCAGATGAAATTCTTTGACGCCTTGGTTCATACGCCAAGGTAGTGACCAACCATTTAACGTCACCACCGGATGAAACGGACGGCCGCTCGATGGTAATGCTGGTGGCGCTGTCTTGGCACTGCTACTGACCACCAGCTCGGGTAAAGACGCGGCGCCGACGCGACTAATAGCACTAGCCCCTAAGGCCACCATCCCAGCTTGTTTAAAAAAATCTCTACGTGATGTCATGATTTATTCCTTGTTTATTTCTTGTTTATTTCTTTTAATGCGCCCGCTGAGCGCCGGTCGGTGTGGCATTTCCTGCAGGCACGCTCGTAAGCGAACTAGTCAGACTGCCACCATTCACGACAAAATTCAGTTCCGACTCTGCAATCCAAAAATCACGTTGCGCATCGATGGCTAAATTAATGCTGGTAATCTGCGCGCGTGCATCGGCCAATAATTCAAAGACACTACTCAGCATGCCGTTGTAACGCAGCAGAACTTCATCGGAGATACGCTTGCGCGCGGGAATAATTTCATCCCGATACTGACGCGCGATATCAAAGTTAGTGCGATACGATCCATAGCCTTCACGAGCTTCAGAACGCGCTTGTATTGCTACATCAGCTGCACGATAAAAAGAACGCATATAGACGCTCTCGGCACGTCGAACACGCGCCTGCCCCCAATCAAATAAGGGCAAGGAAAATTCAACTTGATAACCCTCTGCTAAAGAAGCATTCGATGCACTTTTGTTTTGATAGCCCACCTCGAATGCATTCACAAAACGCGTAGCGCGGGTGAGTCCTAGTGATTTAGCGGTGCTTTCGGTATCAAGCTTGGCGACTTGCACATCTAAGCGCTGTGCCAAGGCCTGAGTTTCAATCTCATCTATTCGTTTAAGCGCAGCAGGCAAATCAGGCAGGCGTTCAGGCAGCTTTAAGGCTTGATGACTATCGCCTAGACCAAGTAATCGCACCAAACGCTCGTGAGTGGCATTGACGTTGTGCTCTGCCCGCGCTAACTGCACAGCTACTTCGTGACGAAACGCCAACTCGCGTGCTTGTTCTAATTTGCCCCAGTTACCCGCTTTAGACATACGCTCAGCCAGCTCTGAACTCGCTTGCGCTGCCTGATCAACCTGCTTCATATAGACCAGCGATTGCTGGGCTGCGACTGCCTGAAAATACGCACGCCGCGTATCCGTCGCCAGACGAACAATCTGCAATGCTGTCTGTAACTGCGTCTGCGCAAAGCGTCGTTCTTCGATCGCTCGCCGCAGCGGCATGCTCAGCAAACCACTCAGATCAAACATAATGGCGCGATCGATCTCAACCTCGCCATTACCAGACAAGCGCCCAAATGAAAAACCAGGATTACGTATCCTGCCGGCCTGCACCAGATCAGCTTCGGCGATTCCCAAATCAGCCAATGCCACGCGTAATCGCGGATGGTTAAGTACAGTAATTTCTACTACGCTGTCCGACGACAGTGTTGCTGATAACAAGGTGCTGATACGTGCTTCTACTGTGGACGAATTCGTTGTGTTGAGTACATGGGGTACGGAATAGCCGATACGTTCTCTACTTAACTCAGAAACGCGATTCAGTCCCCCATCAGCAGAAAAGTTAGCGCAACCTAGCAAGGTCAGCGGCAACAAGCAGATGAAAGCACGCGCGCGCGCATGCGCACATCGTTGCGGAAAATTCATAAATACTCCTAATGAGAATCAGTGCGTGAGCCGTGGGCTGCATAAGCCGTGAGCTACACAAGCTGCTCTAACGTTAACTCGCTAGAGCGGTGAATCAGGCGTGCTGAGTTCGGGGAGGTCGTTCAAGGCCGTCCGGAATGAATCCAGAGAACGAATAGGAAGAAGAGATGAATACACCACGCGCCATGACTAGGCTTTGTGTATGGACAGCAGCAGAAGGTGGAGCGGCCGCACCCATTAGGCAGCATTTTGCGCAGTCGTGGCCCGGATTGCCGGTAGGCGCGTCGGCATGACAAGGCTTAGCTGCATCGCTGACGTGATGATGCTCAGAAGAGATATCAACATTCATCCCAGCCTCGACATCCTGTGATGAATGATGATGCGCATCATGCTCGGTAACAGGTGGTATTTCATTAACTGATACCGGCGCAATTACTACGTCTGACTGATGTGTTGACTCAGGTACCGTCAACATCGCTAAAGAACGCGCATAGGCTAACGAACTATGCATAGGCAATAGCAACCCCAAAAGTAGAAGGAGGATGGCACGACGCCAGAGCGGACGAGGGAAATCAGTCATGGAATGACCATAGCACAGCCTAGCAGGTCTGCACATAGTGCATAAGGTCAGTCACAGGGGAAACTCAACGCCACAGAAAATTTACTGGGGGGAGATGGCACTTTGCCAGGAAACAGGCGACCTATTTCAAAGCGAGGCCAGGAAGATCTGGGTCAACCTTAAATTCAAAGGTGTGACGGCGGCAATTCATGGTGTTGATGTAGTAGAAGGCAAAGCGCTTGCCATTTTCTGGGCCAACTCGGAGTTTGATTTTGTTGCGACCAACAATGTCACCTTCTTCATCACGCACTGCGACATTTAAGGTGCCATGAAATTCTTGACCACCACGATTTACCAATACTCCACTCAAATCAAACGCCACACAATAGACGCTCTTAACAACGATTTCTGGATTATTGGTATCGACTGTCTGCGCGCGCGCAAGCCAAGGCAGCAGGCCTAGCGCGAGTATAAGCTGCAGACAGACGTATCGTTTCATTACGACTTCTCCCGACGATTTTTTGCCAATGCTTCTTATTGCAATGGCAAATAATTTAATTTACTGCATAGCGTGCGACTGCTGATTCATTCCATGCCATTCCCAGGCCGGGACCCTTCGCAGTCACATGACCTTTATCGATAACATAAGGCTCTGCCAATATCATCGACCCGAAGTCCATAAACTCGAGCCAATGGCAGGTCGGCGTCACGGGTAATACATGCGCGCTGGCCTCAATAAATATATGGCTAGACATCGGCATCGATGCGGCACTGGCCATACCCATCACTGACAACCAACCGGTGATGCCACCAATTTTCATTAAATCCGGCATCATCATGTCGCATGCGTGAGCACTCAATGCACGTTCAGCATCGCGCGGAAACCACCAATTCTCGCCCGTCTGTATACCCACATTGACCAACTGCCTGACGGTGGCATGACCTTGTAAATCTTCCGCGACTACGGGCTCTTCAACCCAATGAATATCGTAAGCCTCAATCATTTGAATACGTCGTATCGCTTCTTTGGACGACAAGCTCTGGTTGTAATCCACCATCAAGGCGACATCCGAACCAATGATGCGACGTACTTCGGCCACCACATGCAAGTCACGCTGAGCATCCACATCGCCCAATTTAATTTTGATGGCTTTAAATCCCTGCTTTAGTGTTTGCTCTATCGCTTTAGCGTCTTTGACGGGGTCAACCATGCCATAACTATCATAAGCAGCAACCGGAATTGCTTCACCACCCAATAAATGAACTACGGGCTGATTGGCCGCTTTGCCTAACGCATCCCAATACGCCATATCTAAGGTCGATAACAACATCCCCAACAAACCTTGCAAACCGAGCAAACGAAAACGCTTTTCCATTTGCTGCATACGCGCCAGAGGCACGCAGGATTTGCCGATTAACTCGGGCTTGATTTGCTCCAACAGGCTCATCAAGGGCTTGAGTGTCACTGGCGTATAGCCGAACAGATATGCGTGTCCTGTAATACCTTGGTCGGTAACAACATCCAGCAAAATTAATGGCGATACATCGACAGAGCCGGAAGCCGTTCTAACCGGCCTGGATAGGGGTGCCACTACGGCACGCGCACGAATATCCGTAATCATCAAACTGTTCATGGGATCCTTATTCGATCAATAAATCGACACTTGTCGTGATTGTTTTAATAGTGAGTAGTCAAAATGTTTCGTAGCCATTCACAACAGTTCGTTTCAACGACTCTGTCTGGTCCAGCTCAGACCAAATGGTTTTACCACAGCTAAGAATATCGATGAACACTGCCATACTAAAAACCCTCATAAACTGATAATAAATTATCGTTTGTGAAACTCGCCTTCATCTTTTCGCAGGCAGCGACAGCTGATTAAAAAATATGTATGACTATTTTGATGAAATAATAGATCAACTAATGTAAACCACAACACGAAGGAGATACCATGGCTACCGTACCGCTAATTCCCTATGACGAAGCAAAACCCGAAGCACGCGCTGTGTATGACAACATTATGCAAACGCGCAAAGTTAATGACGTAAATAATTTTTGGAAAGCGCTAGCGCACTCGCCTGATTTGTTAAAGCATGTATGGGAACGGGCACAAGATGTCATGAAACCAGGCGCGCTGGATGCGGTGACTAAAGAGCTAATTTATATCGCGGTGTCTACCGCCAACAGTTGCGACTATTGTGTGCATTCGCATACCGCTGCTGCACGCGCTAAAGGAATGACACCGGAACAATACGCTGAACTACAAGCCGTGATTGCGATGGCCAGCACCACGAATGCATTGGCAACCAGTATGCAAGTACCGGTTGATAAGCAGTTCGATCAGAGCTGAAAGTCGTCGCCGTAAAAAAAATAAATCAGACCGAGCAATAAATGTTTAGCTCGGTCTGATAGCTTTATTAGGGATAGCGAACCCAACCTTTCGTTGACGCATCTGGGGTCTCTGTAGGTCGGAGTGGTATTGCCTTGGGCGCGGGTGCCGGTGCTGGGGCAGCTGCATGCGCAGTGTGTGATGGATGTACTTCGACCGGAGCCTCTGCACGCTCTGGCATCGCAGACGAGTGATGACTACTAATCAACCACTCTGCGCCGACCTTCTTATAAGAAAACGAATAGCGCGCCTTAACCTTTGTGCCATCGGCAAAACGGAAGGTATACAAGCCTGAATCCGTCGCACTATTGCAGTCAACTTCAATCATACGATCATCAATACTGCCTTCAGGACGACGCATTAAAAAATGCATGAAGTACTCTTCTTTTTCAGCGATAGTGAAGCGAGCACGATTCGATACCGTCGGCAAAAGAATGGAATTCGGCGCGTAATTAGCGACCACTTTTCTTGGGTCACCGGTACGTAGCGAATTATTCCAGCGATCGAACAAGGCAGCGATTTCAGATTTCAACGGTAAATCACATTCTTCGGCTGCAGCGCGAGCAGTGGATACGGAGATAGGACCATGGCCAGTGTGAGCAGGCAATGCTTTGGCGGCAACCGGTGCAGGTGCAGCGGCAGGTGCATGTGTATCGGCTGCGACTGGAGAGTGATCATCATGCGCCGCAGCTGGCGGAGCAGCATGCTCATCAGCGGCAGCAACGTGGTCAGCTTTTGGCGCATGCGAATCGGCCGCTGGTGCTGCTGTGGCGCCAGCTATTGATGCTTTAGGTTTCACACGCTTACTGACTTGAGGCTCAGCTGAAACTGAGTAAGCGACATGCGTGTCAGCTGCTGCACTAGCAGCCGCTGGTGCATGATGAGCTGGAGCTGGAGCTGGAGCTGGAGCGGGTGCTGGAGCTGCCGCGGCTTGAGTAGGTGCTGGAACTGGTGCTGGAGCGGCCGCCGCTTGAGTAGGTGCAGGAGCGGGTGCTGCAGCAGCATGAGCTTGTGCTGGTGCAGCTGCTAGAGCAGCTTGTGCTGGTGCGTGATCATCATGTGCAGCTTGCGAATCAGCTGCATGAGCATCAGCTCCGACAGGAGTACCACCGGGGTAAACTTTTTTCAGCTTCAAGCGTTTGCTCGGTTCGATAGCTGCAGCCACGGGTGCGACATGCACATCCGGTTGGGCAGGTACTTTGTCACCATTCGCGTCAGGTGCCGCATAACCAGCATCAGCGTGAGCAGCACCCGGTGCATGCGCATCAGCTTCTTTAGTTGCCGGTTTTTTAGCTGCTTTCTTGACAGGCTTTTTCTTTTTCGGCGCAGGCTTAGCTGGCGCCTCTGCAGTTGTATCTGCGGCTACCTTGGCGTCTTCAACGGGTTTCGCATCAGCCTGTTTGGACTCGGCTGCAGGCTTTGAGTCCGCTGGCTTTGAGTCAACTGGCTTAGCTTCAGCTCCTTTGGCGTCGGCTGGTTTCACCTCGGTAGGCTTAGCTTCAGCGGCTTTCGCGGGCGCAGCCGCTTTGGCCGGAGCATCGTTAGCATTCACGCTTCCAAAAGCGGTTGCAAATAAAAGCGCTGTCAGTAAATTAGTAGCATTCATCGTCATGACCTTCCTGTCAGGTCTCACTAAAAATAGCCATTCAATGCGGCTGGTGGCATAAATTATCAAAATTAAATCATTCGGTATGCCCTGCTTCGTTCACACCGAGTTACTTGCCATGCTTCTCGTCCTTGTTAATCGAGTCGAGTGCGGAATTCTGTAGGGCCTTACACAAAGAATATACTCGGCCGCTATAAAGAACCTGAATGCAGGTAACGATTAACAGAACGTAGCTGGATGTTTCGGCGTAAACCGCGCAAAAATAGTTCAGTTTTACTATTAAAAACCATGCAAGGCATTTCGCAGCGGATTATCCTTACGCCACTGCTATTAACCGTCCGGGCCGCTTTCGTTCATTCGGGCCCCGCAGTATTGAATTAAAAAAAGGAGAATCATTATGTCCGACACTATTATTGAAACGCTGCCCGGTCAGCTGCACCAATCCGATTGCCCTTGCTGCGCACCAATCAGAACAGGTACCTCACGTCGTCAGTTCTTAGCGACCAGCGCTGCAGTCCTCGCAGGTGGCTTAATGGGATTCGTTCCCGGTCGCTCCATGGCAGGCGGCGGCAACTATGAAGCGATGCTGGTTAATTGCATCGATCCACGCTTCACCACGCTGAGCTGGCAATACATGGGTCTGCTGTCAGGTGTTGACCGCGACAAACTGGGCGACAACTACAGTCACTTCGTAATGGCGGGTGGCCCTCTCGGCGCCGTACATCCGAAATTCGCCGCTTGGCACAAAACGTTTTGGGACAACCTGGATATCACGGTGGGTCTGCATCACATCAAACGTGTTGTAGCTTTATCTCATCGTGATTGCGGCGCTGCCAAGCTTGCTTTTGGTGCTAGCGGTGTAGCAGAAAAAGACGTTGAAACAGGCTCGCATGCTGAGGCGTTGATTGCCTTCCGCAAGGAAGTTAATGCACGCCATCCAAAACTCAGTGTTATCACTGGCATTATGGATGTGTCGGGACGTGTTGATCTCGTCGGTTAATCGTCAAACTGCCTGATTATTTTGACTTGAATCAAGGCAACGTTTGAGTTAACAATGAATACTGGCTCCTATCAAACAAGGAGCCAGTATGTCTTTAGATCACGCTGTTATCTGGATCGATCATCGTGAAGCACACGTCATTCAATTTAACGAATCGGCGAGCGAAAACGAGATTATTCACACCCAATCCAAACACTCCCACTTGCATCACAAAGCAGGAACCCTTGGCTCAGGACATGCATCGCCTGATCAATCGTATCTGCATGAAGTGACCGAAGCCGTTGCCAGTGCTGCGGAAATATTGGTCGTTGGTCCAGGATCGGCGAAGCTTGAATTATTACGCCACGCGCAACAGCATGATCCTTTGATTGCAAAAAAAATCTTAGGCATAGAGACGATTGATCACCCCACCGATAAGCAACTTCTCGCCTTCGCTCGCCACTATTTCAAACCTATTGATAAAATGAACGGAACCGGTGTAATCCGCACGTAAACTTCATTTGCGCTATGAAAAAGATTCTTACTCTATTAGTGGTAGCCACTCTGTTTTTTGCTGGCGGTGCTCACTCAGAACAAATACGCTACATCTGCAGCGGCACACACGTGGACTATGACGGCTGGGGTAAGCGTACTGAGCAGATGAGTAGTTTGAAAGAAGATCCGGTTGATCTGGTGATAGACACCGAATCAAAAAAGGTCAGCTTCAGCACTAAGTATGCTGGGCACGTGACGACTGAATTAAAAATCAGCGATCAATGGTACGAGGGCGAAGCGCTGGTGAATGTCACAGTCATGAAACGCAAAGTTGCACAAGTCAGCGTTAAGCTGGGTCGAATCGCCTGGCAGGCGATGACTATTTACACGCTCGATGATGCGAATGGCGAAACCCACCTTGCCTATGCCGGCGTCTGCACACCTAGCGTGGTGAAATAAGTCGTCGCACTACTCCGCGTGTTTGCGTCCGGCGACATAACGGACACCGGTCGGGCCATACACTTCGGTATGCGGAATATTGGCATCGAGCGCAAACGTATCTCCCGTGCGGCAATGCTGTGTACGACCTTCAGCGACGATCGTAATCTCACCGTCCAAAATTAATGCGCGCGCGGCAAACGGATGCGTATGCAAATCTAATGAGCCATTCGCAGGACGTTCGACTACCACCGTCTCAAAACCTTCTTTCTGCATCAACTGCTCGAATTCTTGTTGATTCATTTCTATTCCTTTTTTAATTCTTTGACACCAGTTTTACTAAGGTGAGCAAGGTTTGGTTAACGGGCGTTGGCACTCCGTGTTTTACACCCAGTCGGCACACATAACCATTGAGGTAATCAATTTCTGTTTTTTTACCACGCGCCAAATCTTGCGCAGTGGATGAATATTGAGTCGCCATAGTGCTGGCCAGATTTCTAACAGTCGCATACATATCGCCAGGTACTTGAATACCCTCGGCTTGTGCGACGGCGAGACATTCAGTCACAACAGTTTCCATCAGCGCTGGAATACCATCGACCTGCACCATCTCACCATACATTTTTTGCGCAATGGCTGACAAGGCATTGTAGGCACAGTTGATAATCAGCTTAGCCCATAGCGGACCCATCACATTCTTGGATACTTCAACCGGCACCTCGGCCTCATGAAACCACTGCTTCACATCGGCACTCTCAGGCGCATCACCAATCACTAACTCACCTCGACCGTGATGCTTCACATGACCAGATCCGGCCATCTCAGTCGCGACATACACCACCGCTGGTATCACTCGCTGCGGTAATAGCTGCCTCAACAATTCAGGACTCTCGGCGCCATTTTGCAGTGTCACGATTACAGCATCAGGTTCTAAGTAAGGCGCGATCTCGCGCGCTGCTGATTCGCTGTCTGTAGATTTAACGCAAAAAAGCACAAGGCGCGCACCCTTAACACCCGATGCACCGGTAACGGCTTTCATGGGGACATGCTCAGAAAACTTTTTAGTCTCCAGGAATAACCCATGCTGATTGACGGCATCCACATGAACGGGTCGACCAATTAGCGTTACAGGAAAACCTGCTCGCGCTAGCATGGCTCCAAAAAAACAACCCACAGATCCCGCACCCATCACGGCGATCTGTGGCTTAGCATTCGATTGAGATGATGACATAATGACCTTTCTTTTTATTATATTTTTAAGGACGCACTCAAAAAATTAAAACGAGCTATTTTTCTAGGAATGATACTAAGCTAACGGCTTAATTAACAAAGCTAAACTATAACCTAGCTCCGCTATTCTGGCAGTTTGCTACTATTTTTTGCAACCAAGTATGCTTACTTAGTGATTAGAATTTTTATTAAGTAAAAAATCTAACAAGGTTTGAGTAAAGGCTTGCGCGACTTCCCAGTTAGATAAATGCGCCGCATTAAGCTCGACATACCGTGAACCCTTAATCGATCGGGAAATGAGTTCGCCATGTTCTGGCGGTGTGGACTTGTCATGTTTACCGCCTATAACTAAGGTGGGCGCAGTGATAGAACTTAGATTGGCGCGCTGATCCATATCCCGTACCGCAGCGCAGTTCGCTACATAACCTTCAACCGACGTCTCTTGCAGCATTTTTCTGACGCGATCTACTTGGGCCGGAGCATGCGCAAGAAAACCTGCGGTGAACCAGCGCTCAAGCACGCCATCAATAATGCTCTCCATACCGTCTTGTTTGACTTTGGTAATCCGCGTATTCCAGATTTCAGGCACACCAATGGCAGCACTGGTATTACACAGTGCTAAACGATCAATGCGCGATGGTGCATACACACCCAACCAAATACCTGTCATACCGCCCATGGACAAGCCACAAAAATGTGCGCGCTCTATTTTTAATCCATCCAACAACGACAGCACATCGCCACCGAGCTGTGCAATGGTGTACGGCCCTTGCGATACATCAGAGCCTCCATGTCCACGCGTGTCATAACGCAAAACGCGGAAATGCTCAGACAGCTCAGGCAGTTGCGGCAGCCACATTGATAAGTTAGTACCTAGTGAATTCGACATCACTAATACCGGAGCTTGCTCGGGACCCTCAAGCTCGTAATGCAATCGGCCGGTGCCTGTTTCATAGAAAGGCATAGAGACTCCTGTAGTTGAAATTCATACGGGCTGGAAATCAGTGCTTGCGGTGACGATGTTCTGTGAGAACACGATCGACAAACGTTTCTGCCTGCCCGAGATAATTGACAGGATCAACTAACTTTTGAAGTTCGTCTCTAGAAATCAAGCTACTAACGTGCTTATCAGCCTGCAAGATGTCAAACAATGATTTATCGGTAGCGATTACTTGCGCACAAGCGACTTCTACCAGCTCGTGAGCGGCGGCACGACCCAGATGATTACTTAATGCAATCGACACGGACTCGGCCATAACCAAACCATGAGTCATAGCTATATTGCTGCTCATACGCTCTGCATTGACTGTCATACCCTGAATAACATCGCGCAATTGCTGAAGTGCTCCAGAGCTAAGCTCAATAATTTCTGGCAAGGTTTCCCACTCCGCTTGCCAGCCACCGAGCGCACGCTCATGCTCTTGCACCATGCAAGTCAATAAAGTGGAGACCAGCGCCGGTACGCGATGAGCAGTTGCGAGTATCGCAGCACATCCGACCGGATTACGTTTATGCGGCATGGTGGAAGAACCGCCTCGTCCTTGGCTACTGGATTCTGACAATTCAGCAATTTCAGTTTGCGCATGCAAAGAAATATCGCGCGCTATTTTTCCTAAGGTACCGGTTAACAATCCCAGCGCGGTACCCACTTCAGCAATGCGATCACGATGGGTGTGCCAAGGTACAGCTGGTAATGTGAGCTGAAGCTCATTCGCTAACGCCTGACTGACGGTTAATCCTTTATCTCCCAGGCTCGCTAACGAACCTGCAGCGCCACCGAATTGCAGCACGGAGATATTTTTTCGCACGATGACGAGTCGCTCTTGATGACGCAGAATCGCATCTAACCAACCCGCTGCTTTTAATCCAAACGTAATGGGTAATGCATGCTGCATCCAAGTGCGCCCTATCATGGGTGTAGCACGATGGTGATGCGCATGCGCTGCCAAGGCATCCGCTACTTCAGCGAGTTCACTAGTCATTACATCAATGGCCTGGCACAGCTGCAAAACCAAACCGGTATCAATGATGTCTTGACTAGTTGCACCCCAGTGCACATGGCGCGCTGCCTGCGCATCAACCGCAGCGACTTTAGCAGTCAGCTGCTTTACCAAAGGAATCGCTAAATTGCCTGACTGGCGTGCGTCCATCGTCAGTAATTGAATATCGATCTGATCAGCGCGGCACGCGTTCACTATCGCCGTAACAGATTGCGTAGGAATCACGCCTTCTTGCGCGAGTGCGCGCGCCAAGGCAGCTTCTACATCGAGCATGCATTGCACTGTATGGTTGGAAGAGAAAATAGCCCTCATTCCATCAGAAGAAAATAAGGCAGAGGTCAGGCGATGGTCTGTCATGGAAAGAACAACTTTCGAATGAAATCATAGTTCAAAAAAAACGGTTTCATGGACTCCACCACCAATGGCGACATTCCACTCCAACACACCCGACTGGCCTTCAACGACGTTTGCGATCAGTGTAGCGCGGCGCTCAACAGGCACCTGCAGCATGACCTGATCCGCTGCATGATCATCACCAGGAAAATAAATGCGCGTAACTAATTGCTTGATTAAGCCACGCGCAAAAATAGCCACCAAAATATGTGGCGCTTGCAAGGTGCCGTTAGCTGCAGGCACACGGCCTGGCTTAATAGTAGAAAAACGAAAGCGCCCATTAGCATCGGTCGGTGTGCGTCCAAAACCCGTAAAACTTTTTTCTATCGGTAAATCGCGATTATCCAAGGGATGAGCGTACTTACCATGCGAATTAGCCTGCCAAATTTCTAACATGCCATCCGGTATAGGTAAGCCATCCGCATCGCGCAACTGACCTTGAATGATGCAACGCTCACCTGCACTATCTGATGCCACTAATTCCGTCGTGTTTAACCAATCTAGGCCTATGTGCAAATACGGTCCGACTGTTTGCGATGGTGTGTATCCTGTACTCATCTCATTTCTCCATCGGCGTTGCATGCCGGCCGCGCAAAATGATATCGAAGCGAAAGCCTAAGGCAAAATCAGGTTCGGTCAAATCCAGTGCAAATTGCGAAATCATTCGTTGGCGCGCACGTTCATCTGGCACGCTGTTATAGATAGGATCAAATTCCAGCAGCGGGTCACCTGGAAAATACATCTGAGTGACTAAGCGTGTTGCAAATGCCTGACCAAATAATGAGAAATGAATATGTGCGGGTCGCCAAGCATTGGGATGATTACGCCAAGGATAAGCGCCCGGTCGTATCGTCGTGAAACGATAATTTCCTTCTGCATCGGTGATGGTTCGACCGGTACCGGTAAAGTTAGAATCTAACGGCGCTTGATGCTGATCATTTTTATGCTGGTAGCGTCCGGCTGCATTCGCCTGCCACAATTCAATCAAGGTATGAGGAACGGCTTTGCCATCTTCATCAAGCACGCGACCTGCCACCAAGATACGTTCTCCGATAGGTTCGCCTGCATGCTGACGCGTCAAGTCTGCATCATTGGGCGCGACACGTTCATGACCAAACACAGGGCCGGTCAGCTCCGATAAAGACTGAGGTAAAAGAATTAAGGCTTGTGATGGAGAGCGTTTAACGGTGGACCCATACGCTGGCGAAAGATAGTCGGGCTGACTACCCGCCGCTGGCATGCGGTAGGGACGAAGATCCAACATGATGTTCCTTGTCTCGGGAATTATTTCTATGGCCTTAGGCCTATTTTCGCCCAGAGGCGATAAATCTCAAACCTACAATGCACGCTCAAACTCTAAGCGTGCATTCTTGATCAGGCTGATTTCAACTCAACTACATTCAGTAGCATTCGCTCACACTCGTTCAATCATTAATGCGATGCCCTGCCCCACACCGATACACATAGTACACAGCGCATAACGGCCACCGGTTCTGTGCAACTGGTACATCGCCGTGGTAACTAATCGCGCACCACTCATACCCAGCGGATGACCGAGAGCAATGGCTCCACCATTCGGATTCACGCGTGCATCGTTGTCTGCAATACCTAATTCACGTAAAACTGCCAGACCTTGAGCCGCAAAGGCTTCATTTAACTCAATCACATCCATTTGATCGAGTGTCATACCGGTCAGTTGCAATAATTTTTTAACAGCGGGTACCGGACCAATACCCATCACGCGAGGCGCAACACCTGCAGTGGCCATACCCATGATACGAGCGCGCGGTGTCAAACCATACTCTTTACTATGTGCCTCATCGGCTAACAATAAAGCGCACGCACCGTCATTGACACCTGAGGCATTACCGGCAGTGATCGTGCCATCCACTTTCACTACACCTTTTAATTTAGCCAGCGCTTCTACACTGGTGACACGTGGATGCTCATCATTCATCACGGTGATCGGCTCACCTTTTTTTTGCGGAATAATCACCGGAAAAATTTCATCAGCGAGCACACCGGAGGCTTGGGCTGCGGCGGCTTTGTTTTGACTAGCGACTGCAAATGCATCTTGATCGGCGCGACTGATGTGAAAATCAGCAGCAACGTTTTCTGCAGTCTCAGGCATAGAATCAACACCGTACAGTGCTTTCATATGTGGATTAACGAAGCGCCATCCAATCGTAGTGTCAAAAATCTGCGCGTTACGCGAAAAAGCGCTATCGGCTTTACCCATCACAAAAGGTGCACGGGTCATGGATTCAACACCGCCGGCAATCACCAAGCCTGCTTCACCGGATTTAATCATGCGTGAAGCAGTACCCACCGCATCCATACCTGAACCACACAAGCGATTAATCGTCACACCCGGAACATCTATCGGCAAACCAGCCAGCAGCAACGACATACGAGCCACATTACGATTATCTTCACCGGCTTGATTTGCACATCCAAAAATAACTTCGTTGACTGCACTCCAATCCACGGTGGGATTACGTTCTTGCAGCGCACGTAGTGCGAGTGCACCGAGATCATCAGCACGCATGTCTTTTAACACGCCACCGAAGCGACCAATCGGTGTACGGATAGCATCACAGATAAAGGCTTGTTTCATCATTCTCTTCTAATTATTAATGGTCAAATTAACTAAGTAATTTAGGCGGCACTCAGTGGCACGCCCGTTATTTTTTCTAACTCGGGTATGGTGAGCCCCTCTGCCATTTCTAGAACGACCAGGCCGGCCGCAGTGATATCAATCACTGCCAGATCAGTATAAATACGACTCACACACGCCATGCCTGTTAAGGGATAGGTACAGTGTTCTACGATTTTGCTCTCGCCACTTTTGGTTTGATGTTCCATCATCACGAATACGCGTTTGGCTCCTATCGCTAGATCCATCGCTCCTCCAACAGCAGGGATAGCGTCGGGCGCACCGGTATGCCAATTCGCGAGATCACCTTGCTTTGATACTTGAAAAGCCCCTAAAACGCAAATATCGAGATGCCCACCACGCATCATAGAAAATGAATCGGCGTGATGAAAATAGGCTCCGCCAGTAAGTAGCGTCACTGGCTGCTTACCCGCATTAATTAAATCTTCATCTTCTTGGCCTTTAGCAGGTGCCGGCCCCATACCTAAAATACCATTTTCGCTATGCAGAAAAACTTCGCGGGAGGGATCGAGATGATTAGCTACTAAAGTTGGCAAACCAATGCCAAGGTTGACATAGGATCCTTCTGGAATATCACGCGCCACGCGACTGGCGATCTCATCTCTAGTGAATCGCTTCATGCGGGCGCTCCGTTGACCTGAACAATGCGTTGAACAAAAATACCTGGGGTGACAATCACTTCCGGATCTAATTCACCCAACTCGACCACCTGATCAACTTGCGCTATCGTGCATTTGGCCGCCATTGCCATGATAGGTCCGAAATTACGCGCCGCTTTACGATAAACCAGATTGCCCCAACGATCTGCTTTTAATGCTTTTATGAGTGCGAAGTCGGCATGGATGGGATACTCCAAGACGTAATTTTTTCCATTGATCAGTCGCGTCTCTTTACCCTCTGCTAGCAAGGTGCCATAACCCGTCGGCGAAAAAAAAGCACCAACACCTGCACCTGCGGCGCGAATGCGCTCTGCCAGATTTCCTTGGGGCGTTAATTCCAGCTGCAATTCACCACTACGGTAGAGACCATCAAACACGTGGGAATCTGCTTGGCGCGGAAACGAACAAATGATTTTTTTTACACGACGTGCCGCCAGTAGTGCGGCTAAACCCGTATCGCCATTGCCGGCATTGTTATTCACTATCGTTAGATCGGTCGCACCCTGATCAATTAATCCATCGATTAATTCGCGGGGCATGCCCGCATTACCAAAGCCACCGATCATGATGGTCGCACCATCATGAATGCCCGCTAACGCGTCCCGCAACCCGGGAACAATTTTATTCACCACGAAAAAATCCTTTACAGATGAGAGACCAAAAACAAAATTTTTCTGGTCACTTTCGGCTTATGTGATTGAAAAACCCACTGAAGTGTTAATACGATTATCGAACTAATGTTTCGATTAGAGAACATTTCGCCAGTGTATAGGGGGCATAAATCGACTGCAAGGCTGCCTGTTAATTTAGTGTTCGGTGGTCGAACCCCGAGATGACAGCCTGCTGTCAGTGTCAGGCTTACGCAACGAAAAAATGGGTTTTTACTAGGGACCGAATCGAGTTTGCAATGCTCACAACAACGATTATCAATTAAGCATTGAGTTCCGCTACGGTAATTGGGCTGCACGTCATCGCGAGCGTAATAAGCCACCTCGGACGCTCGCCCCATCGGCCATTTTCATAGCGACATCACTATGCAGAACATTTCTCCCCTCAATACCGAAAATCACACAGAGCCCTTTCCTCCCGAACAAGCACTGACGGAGCAGCCAGACGCCCCACCAACCATAGCCGAACCTTCAGAGACAGTCATAGCTCCACCAACCATAGTCGAACCTACAGCAATACCCATAGCACCATCCACACCACCACTCACCATCGCGCAAGAAATCGATGCACTCACCGATCCCAGTTTTATGACCTCCATGGCGCGCGGCCTCGCTGTAGTCAAAGCCTTTTCCGACCAACGCCGAGCGATGACTATTGCACAACTAAGCCATAAAACCGGTATACCTCGAGCCGCCGTGAGACGCTGCTTGTACACACTCAAGAAACTGGGTTACGCCGGATCCGATGCAAATAATTTTTTTCTCAAACCAAAAATCCTGGCGCTAGGTTATTCCTATCTTTCATCAACTCCGCTCACGGTTTCTGCTCAGCCGTGTTTAAACCACGTCAGTACTACTGTGGGTGAATCCTGTTCTTTGGCGGTGCTAGACCAAGGTGAGGTACTGTATATATCGCGCTCACATACGACCCGCATCGTGTCGATTGCATTGAATGCGGGCAGTCGTCTACCCGCCTACTGCACATCACTCGGTCGCGTCATGCTGGCGGCACTATCCAAAGCAGAGCTTGATAATTATTTTGCGCGAGTACCACTGCTTCCATTGACTGATCGTACGGTGGTATCGGAACAGAGACTACGTGAAATTTTGGCCGAAACAGCAGCACAAGGTTATGCAATCGTAGAAGAAGAATTGGAAATTGGTTTGCGATCTATTGCAGTACCAGTTCGAGGTGCCTCCGGCACGGTCGCTGCTGCACTAAATATCGGCGCGCAGTCGGCACGCGTTTCTCGCGAACAAATGGAAAATGAATTCTTACCTGTGTTACTCAACGCAGCCTCAGAGCTATCGGTACTTCTGACTTGAAAAATCTCTACCCAACTAACACAATGCCTCGCCTGCTTTAGGGCAGCGAGGCACTGATAAAACTAAACAAGTCGTGTAAAAATTTATCTCGCGCTGGCTAATTGTGTTGACTGATATCGAAAATCTTTGGGTGACATTCCCATCTGCCGTTTGAAAAAACGAGTGAAATATGCAGGATCAGTAAAGCCTAATAATTCGGATATTTCTTTAATCGTCATCGACGTATAAATCAGTTCGCGTCTGGCCTCTAGCATTAATCGCTCGTGTATTAGTTGCAAAGCCGATCGACCACTCAGTTCACGACAAATGGCATTCAGATGAGCCACACTAATACCGAGCTGAGCAGCGTAATAATCCAGCGTCGTATGCGCAGAAAAATTCTTATCGACCAATGCACTAAAGCCTGCCAAATGTTCGCGCGCACGTACTACTGTCACCCCGACTTTGTCACGTGCTTGCGCTAAATTTTCGCGCATCAACCAAGCCAATGTCGTACTAACGAGCGATTCGATGACGGCCTGGTGATATCGATCTCGCTGTTGATATTCAAAATACAGCGCGCGCAACCCCACTTCAATCGCCGCTGCACTCACCCGATCGTGCAGCACGCAGTGAACGGGCTCGGCAAGCGTCATCAACTCGTGGGCCAAATCGCTATCTAAGCTATCGATTAACGAATAGGCCAAGGTGACTACTAGACCGTGCGCATCTTTTGAAAATTTGAATCCGTGCACGCAATGCTGCGGCACCAGCAAAACCGAACCCTCTATGAGCTGACCTTGTTGACCATCGAGCTGAAAATCAGCCTCGCCCTGCTCTAACCAAAGTACTTGAAACAAGCCGTGATGCCGATGCGGATTAATCTCCCAATTGTGCAAGCGGCTACGGGATGCAATCGATTCACAATGAATCCGATCAGGCACAGGTAATTGACCCTTCTCCCCATAGAGCTGGAAGACTGGCACTTTGATGGCGGGCTTGGTCGGAATAGTCGGGATAGTCACTAGAGAGGCTAAAAGTCTATAAAACCCTCGAAATGTACAAGTTTCGGTAATGAAAGTCTATTCCGGTGAAGGCCCGATTAGGTGATTATCAAGCCCTCGCTTTCCCAATGCGGCCATCTTCGTCTGCCAAACATAAACTCATGAAAACTCAAGTTGCCATTATTGGTGCAGGACCCTCCGGCCTTTTACTGGGACGACTGCTTGAATTGCAAGGTATAGCTAACATCGTCATCGAAGCCAAGTCACCGGACTACGTGCTTTCGCGCATACGCGCTGGCGTGCTCGAACAAGGTACACAGGCGCTACTGCGCGAAGCAAAGGTAGGTGAACGCATGGACCGCGAAGGTCATGTGCATGATGGTTTCGCTCTATCCTTTCTTGGTCGTCTGGAGCGCATCGATGTAAACGCACTGACCGGCGGCAAAACGGTGATGGTGTATGGTCAGACTGAAGTGACTAAAGATTTGATGGATGCACGAACGCAATCAGGCTCGCTCAGTTTTTATTCGGCGGATGACGTTACGCTGCATGATTTTTATAGCGACAAACCCAGTGTTAGTTTCACAAGTGATGGACAAAAACATATCGTTGAATGTGATTACATCGCCGGCTGCGATGGCTTTCATGGAGTGTCGCGTAAATCGGTACCGCCCGAATCGATACGACTGTTCGAACGTGTCTATCCCTTTGGATGGTTGGGCATACTTTCGCGTACCCCACCGATATCGCATGAACTGATTTACGCTAATCATGAACGTGGCTTCGCGTTATGCAGCATGCGCTCCTCCATGCTGTCGCGCTATTACGTTCAATGCTCGCTGGACGATAAGATTGATGATTGGTCTGACCAGCGCTTTTGGGATGAATTGCGCTCGCGTCTGCCCGCGGATGCAGCCGCCTCTTTAATTACCGGCCCATCAATTGAAAAAAGTATTGCGCCACTTCGCAGCTTTGTGGCGGAGCCTATGCAGTTCGGGCACTTGTTCTTGGTAGGCGATGCCGCTCACATCGTGCCACCGACGGGGGCTAAAGGCTTAAACCTTGCAGCCAGCGATGTTTACACTCTTTATAACATCCTGCGTCTACGCTACCAGCAAAACCGACTGGATTTGATTGCAAAGTATTCCGAAATTTGCCTGCGCCGAATCTGGAAAGCGGAGCGTTTTTCGTGGTGGATGACGTCTATTTTGCATAAGTTCTCCGAAGATCCCTTCAATCAGCGGATTCAAGAGGCGGAGCTGGACTACTACACTAGCTCACAGGCTGGAAAAACTACGATTGCAGAAAACTATGTGGGATTACCCTACGAAACCGTGGAGTAGCGCCCCAAAATCTGCCAATCATGAATCAGGCTAGCCGCAGAGACACAAATCGGTTAAATTTGCCCCACTATTTATTCCAAAATGTTTCATGAGCCAGCCTGTAGCCATTACACCCAGTCCTAACCTCAACATCAGTTCTCTCAAAGCGAGTTGTTCTGCGTGCAGCATGCATCAGCTTTGTCTGCCCGATGACAAACTCATGGTCTTTGCCGCAAGCGGTTAAACTGATCTCTATTCCTTTTTTCGAGAGTCTCATGTCCAACGAACAGTTATTATCAGAACAAGAGTTCGACGAACTTGACCGCTTC
>Ga0164294_10001675_pt1 | contig 20418 bp, 14 predicted proteins | sample GEODES005metaG_FD_111479 | JGI IMG/M metagenome (GOLD analysis project Ga0164294, IMG submission 111479) | Oligotrophic lake water microbial communities from Sparkling Lake, Wisconsin, USA - GEODES005 metaG | ecosystem: Environmental > Aquatic > Freshwater > Lake | place: USA: Sparkling Lake...
AATGCTGAATTTTGATATTAATACGTGTTTGATTGGTTGTACATAAAAATATTAAAAATTATGAAAAAAAGCAAAGGGGGTACCCTATGGTTTTTATAAACTCATATGGCGTATGGGTTTTTTAAACACTAAACCCTTATGGCATATGGGGTTTTTTGAATTGTTTGCGATTTTTCAAATATTTTGACAAATTTTCATACATTAAAAAAGGGGTGTAAATTGGGAATCGAACCCGATAATAGTTTTATTAAAACAAATCAACTGAACCATAGCTACACCTTTATTTAAGGCGAATCTATTTCTTTTCGCTTTTAGATTCTTCATTATTATTACTATTAGTTGAAGAAAATCTAAAACCTCGAATAAAACCTATGCTATAAGCACAGTATAGAGATAAAAACAAAATAAAAAGTACTAAGAAAACAATAAAAAGGAAAATGATATATTCATTATCCATAACTAAATTAAATCACGATACACGGTTATTCGACTCTTGTTCTATCATTCTCGTAGATAATTCATCAATAGCTCTTTGTTGAGAATCTATTTTTGAATTCTGAATGGTATAGAAATAAGTGTAGACAAATCACATTGCTATTAATAATTCCTTCATCGGTTACGCATTATATTTTCTTTAATTAAACGCCATACATTAGCGTACTATCAATATCTATTTATTGACTTTCATAAAAATTTACATTAAAAGAATGTAATCTTAATATTAGCTGAACTGATTAAGTTAAGCAAAGCATAAAAGCAGTAAAAATAATAAAATAAACTCAAAGCACAGGGATTCTTTCCTTTTCTTCTGATTCAGATAAAGGTAATTGAATTTCCTCTTCATTTGAAGTTATAATCTGTGCTTTTTGCTTAAAGTTTTCTTCATTACTTAAAAATTCTTTTAAGAATGAAATGATTTCTTTATCTTGAATTAAAAGTTCCTGCTGAAACAAGATCTCATTTTGCTGATAAACAATGAAAAAGCAAAGAGAAAACAGAATAAATAAAATGGAAAAGTAAATAAAAAAAATAAAGTTTTCCTTAATAAAATGTGTACAGTTGAAAAAGATTTGTTTTAATTTTGGTAACTTCATAAGCGTTTCGCGTTTTTTTTATACCGGAAAAGGGAGTTGAACCCTTACTCTAAAAAGAACTAGTTTCTAAGACTAGCGTGTCTACCAATTTCACCATCCCGGTTGTATCTAAACAATGAAAGTTTGTTTTTCTTCATATACTAAATTTTGTTAACTACAATGAAAACAAAATTTAAATTTACTAATTTTTAACAAAAAAGAAAATAATAAAATATAGATTTGTTTTTTCAAAAACCACGTGTTTAACTAGGTTTATGCAAAAATATCCAAAAAGATGAAAAAAAGCAAAGGGGGTACCCTTTACGATTTTCAAACCCATATGGCATATAGGTTTTTTTAAACGCTAAACCCTTATCCCATATGGGTTTTTTTGAACTATTTACAAATTTGTGAAAAAAATCAAAAAAAATGGAAATAAATAATTATGCTTTAAAATCGAATGAATTTATGATTTAACTATTCAAAAAAAGATAGATATTTTGGATCAAAAAAATCAGAGATATCAGAAGGTTTATTTTCTTCAAGTTGTTTTTGAACAGTATCTTCTGTATTGGTTACAACAACTGTAGGTATATCCTCCTTTTCAATTTTAGGCTTGCAACCTCTTTGTACAACAGGAATTCCGTGTTTATTATAACATACATTATCGTTTTCACCCTGCGTTTTAATATCTAATTTCTCAAGAAAATCAGCAGAATAACAGTAAATAGCAGTAAATATTCCAAACACAGTACCAAAAAACGTATAATGTACGGGGTCGTTAATACTGCCTTCAATAAAGCGTACTACATCCGAAGGGGTTATAGTTATTTTAAGCATATCGGGAAATGGATATGTAGCAATTAGTTTGACTACTTCAACCATTAAAATTACGTGTTTATTGAAATATAGTTATTAATGAATAAAAAATTATTAGACAGTTAAAAAATAAATTCTGGTTGCAGTATTAGCTGCTAACATAAGTCATGCTATAATCTCTGCTTTTGTAAATACTATCGGTATAGGACGATTTCGTGGCAAGTTACATGGGAGATATCGTAACGGTAAATTGTAAGCCAATCTATAGGTTAACACCTCTCCTAAATAAGATCCTAGGCTGTATCAATGAGTTGAAACAGGATTTTCTTGGTCATCTATCTCAGTTCTTCCTTCAAAGTCGTCGATCACTACAGGATCAGCGTCTATAATCTCAACTTCAGGTTCAACAATTTCAGGTTCGATAATGGGAGGATATAGAAACTCGTAAGCTTCATTAACCAAATGGTCAATAATAAAAGGAATCGATTCGTTAATTATACGATCGCCTACAGGGATAATAATGGGAATAAAACAAATGGATAAGTAAAGCAGTGAATGAGCAACAGTGGATGCTAGGATTTCTTCAAATAAATTCATATCTATTTTTAATTTTTTATGGAAAAAGTAGGATTCGAACCTACGGAGACATGTGTGTCTCTTTCAATTAGCAATCGAAAACAATAAACCGCTCTGACATTCTTCCGATATAGTAAGGGTTTTTTATTCTTACTTTTTTTTGATTTTTTTGATAAATTTGTAAATATTAGAAAAAAACCCATATGCCATATGGATTTGTTAATTAAAAAAACCTATACGGCATATGGGTTTAAAAATCGTAAAGGGTACCCCCTTTGCTTTTTTTCGTAATTTTAGACATTTTTACATAGACCTAGTAAAATACGGGTTTAATTAATTTTACATGTATAAGAAAAGATAAATTTTTATATGTTTAATAATTTTTTCCATTTGAGTAATGGGGGTATATAATTAGTATCTCTCTACTTAAAATTTTACAATTCTTGCATATGAGACCTATCAACGTATTAGTCTAATACGATATATAAAAATATATTTAGAAGAAAATTTCCCATTTATATGCATTCAATGGTTATTTTTTATAAACTTAGCTACTCGACGCTGCTTTGGATAAAACAATCGAAACACAAGAGGTTTACTAAATTCGATCCTCTCGTACTAGAATTTGATCTTCTTAATTTTTAACATTTACAGTAGATAGGGACCAAACTGTCTCACGACGTTCTGAACCCAGATCATGTTCCACTTTAATCGGCGAACAGCCGAACCCTTGGGACCTTCTGCAGCCCCAGGATGTGAAAATCCGACATCGAGGTGCCAAACGGTTTCGTCGATATGGACTCTTAGAAACCATAAGCCTGTTATCCCTAGCGTACCTTTTATTCGTTGAGCGATGATCTTCCCACACAGAATCACCGGATCACTATAGCCGACTTTCATCTCTGTTTGATAAGTATATCTTACAGTCAAGCAAACATAAGCTATTACGCTCTTCAATAAATATTTATTTGAGTTTGCCTTATGCACGCCTCCGTTACTTTTTGGGAGGCGACCGCCCCAGTCAAACTACCTTTCACAAGCTGTCTTTATAAAAAATTGAGTAAGATCAAGAAAAAAGAATGGTATTTCATTGTCGTCAATACTAAAACTGACTCCCATTTATTCTACACAGTTTTATCGATATTACAACTTAAGATCATAGTAAAGGTGCATAGGGTCTTCCCGTCTAGCTGCAAATAGCCCGCATCTTCACGGGCATTTCAAATTCACCAAGATTTTTTTGGAGACAGCGGAGGAATCATTATACCATTCATGCAGGACGGAACTTACCCGTCAAGGAATTTCGCTACCTTTGGACCGTCAGAGTTACAGCCGCCGTTTACTGGGACTTAGTTTCTATGCCGCAGCATATCCACGTAATCTTTCAGCACCGGGCAGGCATCAGTCTCTATACATCTTTTCTCAAATTTGCAGAGACCTGTGTTTTTGTTAAACAGTTGTTCCTCCCTCTTTAGTGTCAATAAAAACAGGTTTCCCTATGTTTATCACTCCTTATCCCTAAGTTACAGAGCTAATTTGCCGAGTTCCTTCAAAAAAATTATCTTGAACGCCTTAGTATATTCTACTCATCTACCTGAGTCGGTTTAAGGTACGGTGTATTATTATTGGTTAAGTTCTTATATTGCTATTTCCAGAAAAAAAGAAGATACTTTAATAAAATCAATAGTATTAACAATATTTTAATTTTTTTGTCACAATAAAGAAATTCCCATCAGCTTATACAATTGTAATTTGCCTTAGGGGCCGTTTTTCTCCAATAACATCAAGTGTTGTATTAGAAACCTTAGATTTACGGCGACAACGATTAAACGTTGTTTTAAGCTACTAATGCCAATATACTCACTTCGGATATCTCAAATACTTTTCACAAAATATCTTCCTGACGACTTACCGAACGTTCTGCTACCAATATTTACTGATTCGGTAGTAAATTTTAGTCTCTATACATTTTCGATGCAAAAAAACTAGATTAATGAGCTGTTACGCTATCTTAAAAAAATGGCTGCTTCCAAGCCTATTTTATAATTGTTTTTATCTTTTCACGTTCTTATCACTTAATTTACATTTGAAGACCTTATCAAGTAATCTGGGCTGTTTCCCTCTTGACAATAGACCTTCGCACCTATTGTCTGACTCCACAAAAAAGTTAAAACATATTCGGAGTTTTTTTAAATTTAGTAAGATACATGACCCCCCTCACTTAAAGAGTTGCTCTACCCTATTTTAATTCGAATTTGTAGGCTATACTAAAATATATTTCGCAGAAAACCAGCTATCCCTGAGTTTGATTAGCCTTTCACCCCTAACCACAAATCATCCCAATCTTTTTCTACAGACACGGGTTCGGTCCTCCAATAACTATTTCTAGACTATTTTCAACCTGTTCATGGTTAGATCACTCAGCTTCGGGTCTTTTGTTTATGGTTTCTTAATTTATTATTCAAATTATTTACGCATACTATTTTTAATGAAACTTACCATAAACAAAAAATTATTGGCCCATTATGCAAAAGGTACGCTGTCACTTTTAAAAAGCTCCAACAGATTATATGCAGTAAATTTTAGGTTCTTTTGATCCTACAAAGAGTGCTTTTTCACCTTTCCCTTACGGTACTAGTTCACTATCGATTATTAAAAATTTTATAGATTTGAGGGTAAATCCTCAATATAAAAACAAATTTATCATAATCCGTTTTTTATTGTCAAAATTATATTAAACTTAACAGGGCTTAAACCTTCTATGGCATTTAATCCATATTATTTTGACATCTATTTCGCGTTCGCTCGCCACTACTAACGATTTCTCGGTTGATTTTTTTTTTAGTTACTGAAATGTTTTACTTCACTAAATTTTTTTATTCAAAAATTGAATTTCTTCTTAAGTAATTAGATATCAACACATTTTCACATCTACTTATTGCACTACACAACTCTTTTTTTAATATCTAGGCAGCCCTTTACTGCATTTACACGTGAAGTTTGAGAAACCTGAAACCTCACACAAACAGGGCAAAACGATATATTTTATTTTGGTCACATCATAAGTTTATTTAAAGAAAGATAAAAAATTATTTGTTTGTTTTTGTAATTATTGAAATTTATGTTTTTTAATAGTATTTATTTAATTCGTTTCTTAGATATTGTAACGGTGGTATTATTAGTTAGATTAGATTAAGATTTATTTACGTTGAGATTGGTTTTTTCTCTTACACTAAATTTTGTTAACTGCTCAAAAAGAATAAATATTTATTAGCTAAAATATAAACAGAGTAAGGTATTGCGTTTGCAAGTTAATCATTGTAAATAGTCATGTTTCCCAATTGATTAGTATCTAATGACTTCCTAAGAAATAACCGAAGAAGTTTAAAGTAGTTTCACGTATATTCTTAAGAAAGATTTATATTTAGTGTAGATTTATTGCATCGTTTAAATATATACAAATTAAAATACTAAAAACAAAAGATTGAATTAAAGCAACTCCAAGTTCTAATCCAAAAAGTGGAATTAATATTAATAACGGTACATAATGTAATAGAAACAATATCCCTACATTTCCCATTAAAGTAAAAGCGAATCCAGCAATTACCTTTAATAAGGTGTGACCAGCCATCATATTAGCAAAAAGTCGAATAGATAAACTGATCGGTTTAAAAATATAAGAAATTAATTCAATTGGAACTAATAAGAATGCTAAAACAACAGATGTTCCGGCTGGAAGAAATAAAGAAAAGAAATTTATTCCATGTAATCTTACACATATAATATTAATACCAATAAAAATCGATAAACTTAAAGTTAAGGTAACAATTAAGTGACTAGTTAAAGTGAAACTATATGGAATTAATCCAATTAAGTTAATAGATAAAAGAAGAAAAAAGATTGAAAACACTAAAGGAAAAAAGTGTTGATTTTTTTTATCTTTAATATTATCTGTAACTAAAGATAGTATTAATTTATAAATAATTTCAATAACAGATTGTCATCTGTTTGGTACTATAAAATATCCTGATTCTTGTTCTTTAACTAAACTTGTAAAAAGAACTAAAGAAAAGAATAAAATTAGTACTAAAATAATAGTCTCGTTTGTTAAACTAATATCGATGAAGTTTAGATAAACAGAAAAGATAGGTAATACTTGAAATTGTTCTAAAGGGCTAAAGAAGTAGTTCATATTTTAATTTTTAATTTTTTAAGAACCTCATCAGTAAACGGTAATGAATAGAAACAATCATACAACATCAACAAAGTGTCAATATCATGCTGCTGCTTCAAAACCAAAATGATGCTGTCTTGTGAAATGATTTAAATAAAGTCTTAATAAACCAACAGCTAAGAAAATAGTTCCAACAATTACATGAAATCCATGGAATCCGGTTAACATGTAAAAACAAGAACCATAAATACCATCAGAAATACTAAAAGGTGCGGTAACGTATTCAAATCCTTGTAACCCAGTAAAGATACTTGCTAATATAATAGTTACAATTAAAGCAACACATCCTTGATATTTTGATCCTAATACAATTGCATGATGTGCTCAAGTAACTGAAGCACCAGAAGATAAAAGAAGAATTGTATTTAAAAGCGGTATTTTTCAAGGATCTAAAGTTACTATATACGCAGGAGGTCAAACACCACCGATAAAAATACTAGGGTTAACGCTAGAATGAAAAAAAGCTCAAAAGAAGGCAAAGAAAAACATAACTTCTGAGACGATAAATAATAACATTCCAATTCTTAATCCTTGTTGAACAGAAGCGGTATGTTGTCCTTCGAAAGTAGCTTCACGAACAACATCTCTTCATCAAACAAACATAGTAAAAAGAATCATAAAAAATCCAAACGATAATAAAAAACCACCGCCTTGATATCCGTGCATGTACATTACTGCACCAAAAGTAAGCATTAATGCAGAAAATGCGCCTACTAACGGTCAAGGGCTGGGATCAACTAAATGAAAACTGTGTCTTTGATTATTTCTTTTTTTTTGAGAAGCCATAATTTTTATTTTTAAAAAGTAATATTGTTTTAAGTTTTTAAATGTATTTAAAACGAAGAATAAGCCTAAGTAGATTCGAACTACTGACTTTACGCTTATCAGGCGTACACTCTAACCCCTGAGTTATAAGCCTGTCTTTCCAAAGAAACGAAAGAAAGTACTATTATACTTTTTAATGAAAAATCTTTTTTTGAAGCTCATCTGACCTAGGGCATTAAAAATAATTTCTTTGATATAAAAGATTTGTCTTTTCTTGTTCATAACTAAATTTTGTTATCATCTATAATGAAGATTTGATTTATTTGCGACAGCTTCTCGATTAATCGAATTCTTAGTTAATAAAATTTTAGCTTTCTTATTCTTTATAATATTAAGAAATTCAGTTGCTAATTTTTGTGACATGTTAACTCTTCGTTTGTTTTTCTTAACATAATCTAAAATTCATTTTACTTTTAGAAAGTTTTGACGTTTCGAAGTTAAAGGATAAGGAACAATATGTGTATTCTTTCTAATCTTTATTTTCTTTATTTCTAAATAACAATGAAGTTTAGGAAATATTTTTCTTAAAACCATGGAAGGAAGAATTTTACTGCGTTCAGAAACTATTTCAAGAGACTTATCTAAAATTCTTTTAGCTGCAGATTTGTTCCCATTTTTTATTAGAGAACCTAAAAATTTGTTGTAAAAAGTTTCGTTTTTATTTAAAGTGAGCATAAGAGTTAGATTTTTGTTTGTAAATAGAACAAAAGAAATAAAGTATTTAAATGAATGAAATAAAATTTGTTATCTTTAACAGCAAACTAAAGGAGATATTTTTCAAAGAAGTAAAAAAGAGTACAAAAATAACTAAAGTTATCAATTAAACACAAATGTTACGTACGATAAAAAGATTGCAAATAGATAAGAAAGAGAATCGAACTCTTTTTTTAGGATTTGCAATCCCGCACATTACCACTATGTTATCCTATCTTTAGTGTATGTCGTGCTTTACTTAATTAAAATGTGTTGTTATATATCGCTTAGTTTTAATACTAACGGCGAAAAAAAACGTCAAGTATTATTATAAAATATAAAAAGAATTCAAGTCCTGTCATAAGCTTTAATTTGTTCTTCACTTCGTAAGAGAGTAAATATTTTCTCTTATACTAAATTTTATAAATTACTCGTAAATAGATTCATTTTATTTTTGCTTTTAAAACTAAGGTTTTATAAAGGATTTTTTATTCTTACTTTTTTTCGATTTTTTTGATAAATTTGTAAATAATCCAAAAAAGTCCATATGGCATATGGATTTGTTAATTAAGAAAACCTATATGCCATATGGGTTTAAAAATCATAAAGGGTACCCCCTTTGCTTTTTTCATCTTTTTTGATATTTTTGCGTAGACCCAATTAAACACTAGGTTTTAAAAAGTAAAAACATTAAATACGTATTTACTTTTTTCTCTTACACTGAATTTTGTAAACAGAATTAAAAGGAATCGAACCCTTATATGCTCGTATCAAAAACGAGTGCCTTAACCATTTGGCTATAATTCTATTATTTTAGAACACCAGCGGATAAAGAAGCAATTCTTAAAAATTTAGTATATCTAAAAGATTTTGATATAGCACCAAAGATTCGAGTACCTAAGAGTTTTTTTTGTTTAGTAATTAATATCACTGCGTTTTCAAAAAAGTCAAGTTTCTCATGGAAGTTAGTAAATTTCGTTACTTTAGTTCTAACAAGCAAAGCTTTTGAGATATCTCCTTTTTTAATCTTTGAGCTTTCTTTTCTTTTTTTACGTAAGCTTCGAACAGCCACTGTAATAATGTCACCTGTACAAGCGTATCGTCTTCTATAACCTTTCATTACTTTAATACAATAGGCTGTTTTTGCACCAGAATTGTCGATAACATTTAGGATTGTTTTATCTTGAATCATAATTTGTTTTTGCTTGTTATGTTTATCAAACAGATTTTCTATAACCCGGTACAATACCAAATTGTAAAAGTTCTCTAAATTTAATTCTAGATATATGAAAGGGTCTTATGGAACCTCTAGAACGATTATGCATAATACATCGGCGAACTATTTTAGTCTTTGAAAATTCTTTTTGATTGAATAAATACAGAGGAGGTAATACTCATCTTCGGGCTCGTTTGTTAATAAAATTTGTTTGTACAAATTTTAATGCTGAATTTAATAGTTCTTGTTTATTTGCTTTTTCTCGAGCCTTTCTATCTTTTACTTTAAAAAATAACATATAAATTTAGTCTCAGTTTAGTGCTCCAGCTTTTCAAGCGTAAATGAATCCTATTAATAATTCAACAATAAAATCCATCATACTTCATAAACCTTCTGTATTTAATAGACTAAAAGATACACATCAAGGAAAAAAGTATACAGCTTCAAGGTCAAAAATGATAAATAAAATAGCGACTAAATAAAAACGAACATCGAAAACGTTACGTGCATCTTCGTATGGATCAAAACCACACTCGTAAGCTGAAACTTTTTCAACATCAGGATTTGAAGTACTAAAAGTATAAGACAAAAAAAGTATTGCAAAAGCAAGAATAATTGAGAAAAGTAATAAAAAGCCTATTTTAACAGATTCGTTATAAAAAAGTGACATAAAAAGTTTTTAATTAATATACTCGTGAAATATAGATGAAAGAAGTAGGATTCGAACCTACGTAAGAAGTATCTAATAGATTTACAGTCCATCACTTTTAACCACTCAGTCATTCTTTCAATTAAATTACATTAACGATTGTTCCAAATCTAAATACATGAGCGTGGTTTAAATCCCCAAACATATGTCAGCTAAGTCAGCGTTTGTAATTCTCATGAGTAACACCTCTTACAACAATAGGCATGAAACCATGATTAACTCCACAAATTTCACTACATTGTCCGTAATAAACTCCAACACGTTTTATATATAAAGAAGCTTGGCTTAATCTTCCAGGACAAGCGTCAACTTTGATACCAAAAGAAGGAACAGCTCAGCTGTGTAAAACATCTGCTGCAGTGATTAATAATCGAACGTGAGTTTTGATCGGAAGAGCAACTCTATTATCAGTTTCTAATAATCTAAACCCACCTCTGTTTAGATCATCAGTTGCGTTCATATAAGAATCAAAGCTAATAGCTTTGGCTCCGACGTGGTTTCCTCCGTTTCCATAATCAGAATATTCATAGCTTCAATATCATTGATGACCAATAACTTTTAAAGTAATAGTAGGATCAATAACTTCATCTAAGGAATATAATAGAGCAAAAGATGGTATAGCAATAAAAACTAAAATTATTGCCGGTAAAAGAGTTCATACTATTTCTAATACACTTGCATGAGTAAACTTTTGTGCCACTGGGTTTTTTGTATGATCAAAATTATCAACTACATGGTCAATTAATCAAAAAACTGCGACTCCAATAGCAATGATGTAAAAGTTTAAATAGTTATGAAAGTATATCATACCTTCCATCACTGGAGTAGCTGGATCTTGAATACCCATCTGTCAGTGTTCCGCAGCATCACAAAGACACATTTCAGGTGTAAAAAAATAGTTAAGAATAAATAAAATATACGATAAAATAGCAAAAAAGTTTTCAAAACAGTTACAAGAATACATATATATTTTCAATTTTTTATTACCCAGTATAGGAATCGAACCAATACCTTTTAAAAAGAGCAAATTTTAAGTCTGCCGCGTCTACCAATTACGCCAACTAGGTATTGCTTAAACGTAAAAAATACAGTTTAAGTTTCAATTGAATAATGTAAACTCGTAAATAATTACATTATCAAAGGCAAGGAAAAAGCTTGCGAATAGTAAAACGATTCGGTAGATAATGGGACTCGAACCCACAACCCTCAAAGCCACAATTTGATACTCTACCGATTAAGCTATATCTACCATGAGGTTGTTATGAGAGTTTATTCTTCTATAATTATAAAGCATAATGATAAAGAAATAAAAGAAAAGTAAAGGAAGAACCAATTCAGATCGTTCAATAGCAAATAAATAAAAGAAAACACTAGATACAACAAAATATGTCAAATAATCAAATATGAACCCAGTTTGAAGAACTTTTATATCTTTTACAGCACTATTAATTGCAGAAGTAATTCCAAATGGCCCAAACTTTTCTATTAGTCCTCTATCAATAGTATTATAATAATACGAGTAGCTAGAATCTAAAACCATTTGAGTCAACATTTCGTTATATATTCTATCAAAATATCATTTTTTGTTAAAGAAGTTATAATACCTTTTGAACAGATCTGTTTTTTTTATAAAATAGTAAAACACTATAAGATATTTATATAAAAGAAAAGAACAAATAGCACCGAATACTGTAACAATTAGAGGTAAAGATTTGAAATATATATTGATAAATTCAATATCTGGCAGTGTATATTTGGATGGAGCGGTAAAAATTGCAGATCCTCAAAAGTCAGTTCCAAACCCGATAAAAAGATCTTTTGAAGTAAATCCGATTAAAATACTTAAAAAGCAAAGTAAGAATAAAGGCAGGCTCATTCGAATACCACCTTCATGAGCATTAAAAACGATTACTTTTGTATTGGACGCATTAGAGAAAAAGACTAAATACAGTAATCTAATAGAATAGAATGCAGTACAAAACGCAGCAAGAAGTCCTAAAATGTAAGAGAAGTGAGCAGAAAAAGTAAAACTTGCAAAGCTTACTTCTAGAATAACGTCTTTAGAATAAAATCCGGCAAGAAAAGGAAACCCCATTAATGCAAAAGATCCGATTAACATAATTCCAAACGAAAGCGGCAATAACTTTTTCATCCCTCCCATTCTTCTCATATCTTGCTCATCCGACAACGCGTGAATTACAGATCCAGCCCCTAAGAATAACAAAGCTTTAAAAAAGGCGTGGTTAGACAAATGAAACATTCCAACTTCGTAGCTAGATAGTCCACAAGCAAAAATCATGTATCCTAATTGACTACAAGTAGAATATGCAATAACTCTTTTCATGTCATTTTGAAACAATCCAGTAGTAGAAGCAAAAAACGCCGTAGCAGATCCGATTATAATAATGATATTTAATGTAAAAGGTGATAATTCAAATAGGAAAGAACATCTACAAATTAAAAACACTCCCGCGGTTACCATGGTAGCTGCATGAATCAAAGCAGAAACCGGAGTAGGACCTTCCATCGCATCAGGAAGTCAGGTATGAAGTCCTAACTGAGCTGATTTTCCCATAGCTCCAACGAAAAGCAGGGTACATATAAAATCTAATACTGGCAATTGAAAATCTCCAATAGTTAAAAATAATGTGTTTGTAACGGGGGCAATATTGAATATAACTTCATAATCTAAAGTATTATAAACAAAGTATATACAAAAAATGGCCAATAACAATGCGAAATCCCCTACTCGATTTATAAGCATGGCTTTTATTGCTGCTTTATTAGCTTGTATTCTAGTAAATCAAAAGTTAATAAGTAAATAAGAAGAAACTCCAACTCCCTCTCATCCAACAAACATTTGTAAAAAATTATTTGCAGTTACTAAAATTAGCATGAAAAAAGTAAATAAAGATAAATACGACATAAATCGAGTAAGATGTGGATCATTTTCCATATACTCTGTAGAATAAAGATGGACTAAAGATGAAATAAATGTAATAACTACCAACATTATAGCGGTTAAACTATCAAAGCAAAAATTTCAATTTAGTTCTAAGGAATCTACATAAATCCACTGTGCCAAGTTTAGAATAAAAACATCTCCGGTTCGCGCGATCGATATTAATAAAAAAAACGACAGGCAAAAGGAAAGAAAAGTAAATGTAGTTGTGGTAAGGCAAACACCGATACCTAATCGATGCCCAAAGACACTCCCACTTAAAAATCCTAACAGAGGAAATAAGAGTATGCAAAGTAACATAAATGTTTTTAAGGAAGACTCCTTAAAAACACAAAAGACTTATTCCAAACAATTAAATAGCTTCACCGTAAAATTCCTTTTGATGTGGAAACGATCGGATTTGAACCGATAACCTCATGCATGCAAGGCATATACTCTACCAATTGAGATACGTTCCCGCTTAAATAGATACGCAACTTATTATTTAATTTTTATAAAGAATTATTTAAAAAAGTTTTCTATTGCATCACGCATTCGTTTTGCCATCTTAAGAATTCAGAAACGGAGCTTCATTTCTAATTGGATTAAGTCTAAAATCCAAAAAAAAGTATGTCGAATTTCCTTAGCAATAACTTCGCCTATAAAGATTCTTAATCTAGAGATAAGTTTGAGAAAAAACAAAATAAAAGCGATTGGATTCATATTTGTGTTTATTGAAGTCTAAGCCTTGAAGGAGTTGAACCTACAGCTTTACCGTTATGAGCGGTACGTTCTACCATTGAACTAAAGGCTTTGCTTTAAGACTAATCTTAAAACAACAAAACCCGTGTACTCTTACACGATAAAACAATCGTATACAATATGAACGTTCTTATTTTACTAGTCAAATGTCACAATTAAATTCATTAGCAATCAATAGGCGTTCGGAAGACCACATTACTCCAGATCTACAGTATTAGTACTAATAATTGACATAAAAGGCGGTGGACTTACTTAAATTATCATGATAATCTTCATAGACGTATTTAATATCGTGATTGATTATTGTTGCTTCCTATCAAAAAGATAATAACTCGTCGTGAGATAGTATTCTTTCATAAATTTAATTCATGGTTTTTTCGTTTCAAACGTGTTGTGATTTTACACGAGTGCCACTTGTTAAGGTAATATAAACAATTACAAGGAATAAAAGAACAGAAATAACTGAAACATAAGATCCAAAAGATGCGATACAATTTCAAAATGAGTATGCATCAGGATAATCTGGAATTCGTCTAGGCATTCCTGCTAATCCAAGAAAATGCATAGGAAAAAAAGTAATATTAACTCCTAAAAAGAAAAGTCAGAAGTGGATTTGTCCAAGAACTTCTGGATATTGAAGTCCAGTAATTTTTCCAATTCAGTAATATCAACCAGCAAAGATAGAAAATACTGCTCCCATAGATAATACATAATGAAAATGGGCAACAACATAATATGTATCATGCATAATTGCATTAATACCAGAGTTAGAAAGGACAATACCGGTAAGACCACCAATAGTGAAAAGAAAAATGAATCCTACTGTAAATAACATAGGGGTTTCAAATTTAATAGATCCTCCTCACATAGTAGCAATTCAGCTAAAAATTTTAATACCGGTAGGAACAGCGATAATCATTGTTGCGGCTGTGAAATATGCACGAGTATCTACATCTAATCCAACAGTATACATATGATGAGCTCAAACAACAAAACCTAATACACCAATAGAAACCATGGCGTAAACCATTCCTAAATAACCAAAAATCGGTTTTTTAGAGAAAGTACATACAATTTGACTAACAATTCCGAATCCAGGTAAGATTAATATATAAACTTCTGGATGTCCAAAGAATCAGAATAAATGTTGATAAAGAACTGGATCTCCTCCACCCGCTGGATCAAAGAAGGTAGTATTAAAATTTCTATCGGTTAGAAGCATGGTAATCGCACCTCCTAAAACAGGTAAAGATAGTAATAATAGAAATGATGTAATTAACACAGATCAAACAAAAAGAGGCATACGATGTAGACTCATTCCAGGTGCTCTCATATTAAAAATAGTAGTAATAAAATTAATAGAACCTAAAATAGAAGCAGCACCAGATAAGTGTAAACTAAAGATAGCTAAATCCACAGATGGACCTGAGTGAGCTTGTACACTACTTAATGGTGGATAAACAGTTCAACCAGTACCGGCTCCAGCTTCAACAAGAGTAGAAGATAGAAGTAATAATAAAGAGGGCGGCAATAATCAGAAAGAAATGTTATTCATTCTAGGAAAAGCCATATCTGGGGCACCAATCATTAAAGGAACGAAAAAGTTTCCAAAACCTCCAATTAAAACAGGCATTACCATGAAGAAGATCATCAAAATAGCGTGTCCAGTTACTAAAACGTTATACAATTGATGATTTCCCATCAAGATCTGAGTTCCAGGTTGTGCTAATTCCATTCTAATCAAAATAGACATTGTAGTACCTAAAATACCAGAGAATCCTCCGAAAATTAGATAAAGAATTCCAATATCTTTATGATTAGTTGAAAATAGTCATCTCGAGGAAAAATAATAGATGTTAGATAATAACATGTATTACTTTTTATCGAGTAGTTTTAAAATAAGAAAATTAGATATCGAAAATTGTAGTATACTTTACTAAAAAGTATTATAATATATAGGGTGGATAATTTTTATTCCTACCGCACGTTCCCGTACGATAACCTTGTTACGACTTAACCCCGGTCACAGATTCTATAATAATTACCCTACCACCAGAAATACTTTAAATAATAAAATTTTAGAGTATAAAAGACAATAAAATAGCTTCAAACAAAACCCACTCCCGGCGTTTGACGGGCGGTGTGTGCAAAGTTTAGTAACTTTTTCACCGCAACGTGATGATTTGCGATTACTTGTGATTCCATTTTCATGCCGACGAGTTTCAGTCGACAATCCATACTAACGATAACATTTAAAGATTGACTCAAGATTACTCTTTCGTATAACTAATTGTGGTTATCATTGTAGCACACGTACAGCCCAGTTCATAAGGGCCATGAGGGCTTGACGTGATTCTCACCTTCCTCCAATATATCAAAGGCAGTATTTAATAAGTGGCTCTTTTTCAAAAAATAGAAAAGAGTACCAATATTAAAGAAGAGTTTCGCCCGTTAAAGGAGTTAACCGAACACCTCACGACACGGGCTGACGACAGCCATGCAGCACCTGTAAAGCAATGTTATAAGTTAACAATTATATAACTTTAAACAGCAATAAAAATAACATTATTGTTTTCGCAATATTCAAGAACTGGTAAGATTTCGCGCGTATTATCGCATTAAGTCGCATGCTCCACCACTCGTTTAAACTCCCGTCAATTCCTTTGAATTTCAATCTTGCGATCGTACTCTCCAGGCGGATTGCTTAACGCGTTAGCTGTATACCAGAAAAATACCCAATATTAGCAATCATCTTTGACAGCGTGGACTACCAGGGTATCTAATCCTGTTTGATCCCCACGCCTTCGTCCTCTCAGCGTCAGTACTAGCCCAGATAGTTGCTTTCGCCATTGGCATTCCTCTAGCGGATAAGTGGATTTCACTCCTCCCCGCAGAATTCTACTAACCTCTGCTAGACTCAAGTATATATCTTGCAAATCCATACTAAGAGATAATCTTAGTTTTTTAGAAGTGAGAACAAATACCGCCTACAAACGCTTTACGCCCAATCATTTCGAATAACGCTTGGATCTTTCGTATTACCGCGGCTGCTGGCACGAAATTGGCCGATCCTTCTTCTCTAATCAGTCATAATCTTTATTAGCGAAAGAGCTTTACAGCCGATTGCAAATAGTAAACTACTCACAATCTTTTTTGCTTTCCTCACTCACGCAATGTCGCTGGATCAAGCTTTCGCCCATTGTCCAATATTCCTCACTGCAGGCTTAAAGCTCGGACCTTGTCTCAGTTCCGACGTGGCTGATCGTCCTCTCAGACCAACTAAGGGTCATCGGCTTGGTGAGCCTTTACCTCACCAACTACCTGATCCTCAACAAGCTCATTTTAGAGCAGCATTTAGCCTTTCTTTTTATTTGATATTTTTAGTTTACGTAATGTAATTTTAATTATCTCAAACTCTAAAGCAGATTCTTGTTTTATACTCACTCGTTCGCCATGCCTATTAAGCATTCGACTCGCATGTGTTAAGCGCATTGCCAGCGTTCATTCGGGGCCAGGATCAAACCCAATTTTTGTTACAATTTTACTTATGTAAAAGTTGATGTTTTATTTTTAGTTTTGTTTTATTTTTGTTTGTATTTGTTTTTTTGTATTTTAGTTTTATTTAGAAAATCAATTCTCATTTTTTCTCCATAAGGTGAATTATTAGAACTGCTCCCAAATAAAGTATAGATTTAAGTTTGTTTTAAGTTAATAGTTTTATATTAATAATTGTTCGTGAATAGCTATTTTAATCGAAAATAAATGAAATTAATACTTAAAAATTAAAAGAGTTTCTTCGTAAGGTTTGAGAGCTTTGTTGCATTATATTAGAATTTCTTGTTCATTTGTTAGAACAATAGAAGTCCTCTAAATTAGATTTAGTTGGATATTTATAAACATAATTCACAAAAAAATAGTCTTCGTAAGCAATATGAGTAAAAATGTTTTCTAATGATTCAAATAAGAGAGGATGTTTTGTTATTTCGTAAATAAAACCGTAAAAAGTATTATCTTCTTCTATTTTAAAATTATAAAAATCTTTTTCAAAAAGTGAGTCTGAAAATAACGAAGAGAAAACTCGTTTTATTGGTCGTGCATCAAAAAAACGAGTGAATATTTCGTATGTTTGCTGAGGTCTTTGCTCTAAATTCATGAAGATTCTTTTTTCTTCGAATTCAGAAAGTAAAGGAACAATAGTTTCTGATTTATATGCGATTTCAGAGCCATGAGTATTAAATCAAATAACATTTTCTTTATAATTGCCGATTCTTTTTCGAGTAAAAAAATTATCATCTAAATTAAAACACACTAAATCTAACGATCTTAATAGTTTCCTCTTTACTAAATTATGGAAATTAAAAAACGATAAAGATTCTTGATTTGAGGTAGCATTTACGTTTATAGTTCTAACTGTATTTAAAATTGTTTTTAAATAAATTAAAAATTGAGGTAAATATGAAGAAAATCTTCTAGTTAGATAATTACTCATTACAACAAAGGGCAATAAGGATATTGAAAATGTTTTTGATAGAACTAGATATCTTCCTTCAAAGATTTGAAAGGATTTATCTAGATTTAAGTTGAAAAAATGAATTGGATTATTGTAAGAAAAAAAAGAATTTAATCCCACGAATGACAATAAAGAGTTTTGATAAACAACTCTAAAACGGGAGTTAATAACAGAAGACTCTTTTTTTGGATTTAATGAGAAGAAAAAACAAATTGACTTACAATCACGGATTGAACTTATCTTATCAGTTAACCCGTACAAATGGGTATTGGACGGTTGAACGTTTGCATTTAATGCGTAAACATTTAAATTTAAGGTTATATTTTTTAACTTTTTAAAAAGGCGCAGCGCATCAAAACCTAAATTTTCATCTACTAATAAAATAGGTTTTGATATTTTACTAAAAAGAATAGAGTTAAGTTTTTCATAAAGCTTTGTTCAATTAATAGATTTGAATCTGTCTCTAACCAAGTTATAACTATAAATCTTATTCAATCGATTAGAACGATTAGAATCATAAGAAAAACGAGTTTTGTCAGATATGAAATTTTGATTAATTTGGTCGTTATTTTTTGGTAATATTCTATGAATCTCATTTTCTTTAAAATGAACATAAATACTAGATCCTGTACTATCTGTAAAATCGATTGTTTCTTGAACTTTTAATTCTCAAGGCCTAGTTTTTAAAGAAGCCGGTTTTGAATTTAGTGCTCCTACTGGACATAAATCGATAACATTTCCTGAGAGTTCTGAATTGAAAAATTTAGACACGTAACTTCCAACTTCGGTGCTAGAACCTCGCCCAAAAGTACCTAAAATATCAACTCCAGCGACTTCGGAACCAAATCGTACGCATCTAGTACAATGAATACATCTTGTCATTATAGTTTTTATTAAAGGTCCACAATCTTTGTCCTCTACTCCTCTTTTGTTAAAAAAATATCGGCTATAATCATTTCCAAAAGTTTGCGCTTGGTCCTGTAAATCACATTCTCCCGCTTGGTCACAAATAGGACAATCTAAAGGATGATTAAGCAGTAACGTTTCCATTACATTTTCTCTAGCCTTTTTTACAAATATGCTATCAGTATAAATACTGATATTTTCCAAAGCCTCAGTTAAACACGAAGCAACAGGTTTTTCTGAGCCTTCTAGCTCCACTAAACATATTCTACAATTTCCTGCAATTGACAAAGATTCATGATAACAAAACCGAGGGATGGTTATCCCAACACTTTTGCAAGCTTCAATGATTGTCATTCCAGGCTTTATAGAAAAAGTTAAGTCGTTTATTCTTACAGAGATCACAGGCAAATATCTCAGTAACTTAACGATTTTAAATCCTTTGATTTAAAAGACGTGAAAAAAAAGTCATAATAAGCAGACAAGTATGGTTTATTTATTTTGAGAAAGCCCACTATTATAGTTACTACAATAAAACCTAATTCTCTAAATCGATGAACCGCTTACCGCCACTGCTACCACTACTACGACCACTTCCTGAGTCTGAATCATCATCATCTGAGTCGTCGTCATGGTCATCCTCGTCCGTATTGTCAGGCTCGTACTCGTACTCATACTCATATTCGTATTCATATTCGTGCTTATTTTCGTTGTTTTCATCTAACGGTTTTAGGTCTGTTGAAGTTTCAACGTCATCAGATTGAACTGATTTAATGGTAGTGACGTCAGTACGAAGAAACAATGGGTTGTTTCCTTCATCTGCGTTGCTTATGGTAAAAAGTTGCCCACATGATTCCGGGAACGATAAAGAGTCTACAATTGATCTAATATTTGACATAAATAATATAATTTCTTTTGAATAAAAACGTAATAACTAAAATAGTTTACACTTGCAGATAAATACTTAGTGACTAGTTTTGAGTAGTACAACAAATAAATACAATTATAGAAAATGTCGAGAGTTGTTTTTTATTTTTTCTCTTATACTGAATTTTGATAATTGCTTAAAAATAAATTTATTTATATTCACTTTTAAAACTACGATTTTATAAAGGATTTTTTATTCTTACTTTTTTTCGATTTTTTTCATAAATTTG
>Ga0164294_10001676_pt1 | contig 20417 bp, 13 predicted proteins | sample GEODES005metaG_FD_111479 | JGI IMG/M metagenome (GOLD analysis project Ga0164294, IMG submission 111479) | Oligotrophic lake water microbial communities from Sparkling Lake, Wisconsin, USA - GEODES005 metaG | ecosystem: Environmental > Aquatic > Freshwater > Lake | place: USA: Sparkling Lake...
GCGACCCTGGCACAGGATGTGGCGCGAGCGAGCGAAGGTGACGATGTCGGCCACCGTCAAAAAGTAGTGCTCGTAGTGCAGCTCGCCGATCAGCTCGAGCTCGTGCTCGATTTGCAACTGCACCGCCGCCGGCACCCCCTGCGGCCAGCGCCGCCCTGCCCCCTCGAACGTGAGGCGGCGCAGGTATGAAGCTGGCGTTTCGCCGGCCGGCACCACCTCGTCGGGGTACTGGTAGCGCAGCTCGGCCAGGCTGAAGCGGCAGCGCGCGGCCACCACCAGCGTCTCAGTCAGCAGCTCGGCCGGATAGGTTTGCGCCAGCCGCACGCGGGTGCGCAAATGCCGCTCGGCGTTGGGCTGCAGCGCCAGACCGCATTCGGTGAGCGGCCGGCCCACGCGCGTGGCGGTGAGCACGTCTTGCAGCGGCTTGCGCGAGCGCACATGAAAGTGCACATCGCCCGCAGCCACCAGCGCGATGCCACCCAGCGCACTCGCCTGCCGCAGGCGGTGCAGCCACATTTCGTCATCGAGCAAGCGCAGCAGCTCGACCGCCAGCCAGCAACGGCTGGCAAACTCGATCTGCAACCAGCAGCACAAGCTCATCAGCTGAGCCTGGGAGGCGCCGCGCTGTGGCGACGCGAGCACCACGCAGTCTTCAAGCTCGCTGCCGTGCAGGTCAGACAGCACCAGCCGGTAGGTGCCCTTGGGTGAGGCGCGGCGCAGCCGGGTGATGAACTGGCACAGGTTGCCCCAGCCGTTGAGGTTGCACGCCAGCACGGTGAGCACGAAAGGCGCACCCTGCGAGCCGTCGGCATCGACCTCGACGGCAAACTGGCTGCCCAGGATCAGCGCCAGCCCGTGCTGCTTGGCCGCCACATGGGCACGCACCGCGCCGGCCATGCTGCATTCGTCACTGAGCGCGAGCGCGGTGTAGCCCAGTTGACGGGCGCGCTCGACCAGCTCTTCCGGCTGGCTCGCGCCGCGCAGGAATGTGAAGTTGCTCAGGCAGCGCAGCTCGGCGTAGTCAGGGATGGCAGGCGCTGCGGCAATGACAGTCGGCGTGGACATGGGCTGCGGCACTCAGGCAAACATGCCGTGCAAAAACCACGCGATCTGCTCGTCATCGAGCCGCGTCTGGAACACCCACAGCACACCGGCGTGTTCGCTGAGCGCGACCCAGTAGTCGCGTGCAACGTGGCGCGTGGCGCTCTGACCATCGGCCACCGTGCGGTCCCACCAGCCGCCTTCCACGCGGTGCGGGCCGGCCAGCAACTGCAGCACGCCCTGGTACAGCGGACGGTGATCGCGCAGCGCCAGGCGCAGCGGCTGTGTCAGCACGAAGCTGGGCTGGGGGATGTCGACGCAGCGGCGCGGCGGGTGCGAGGTGTGCACCGCGCTGGCTGCGGCCGGCTGCCAGTGGGTCATCCACTCGGCACGGTGGTCTTCGCACAGCAGCGGGCGCAGCACCTGATCGGGGCCCAGCCGCGCGGCAATGCGCTCGAGCACCAGCGCGAGGTTTTCGCCGACCTGCCGCGGCTCGGGCAGCAGGCTCAGGCTGGGCGGCGCGAGCGGGCACACATCAACCGCCAGCAGCTGCACATCGCCCACCGCCGCGCTCAGCACCACATGGGCGAGGTGCTCGGCGAGCAGCCGCGTGAGGTGCTCGACATCGCGCGTGGGCTGCGCGGTGCGCACCGTGAGCTCGCCGCCCTCGCCGGCCGCCTTGGAGCGCATCGCGTCGTGCCACCAGCGCAGCGTGAAGGCGGTGACGCCCGCATGGCGCGCGGCCAGCCAGCCGCACATCTGCAGCAGCAGCCGGCGCGCGCCAAACAGCAGCGCCGGTGCCAGCTCAACGCGCGCCATCAGCTCGAGCCGCACGGCGAAGGTGTCAGGGATTTCAACCCAGCGGTGCGCTTCGGGCCGCAGCCCATAGGCCTGATCGAGCGTGGCCAGCAGCGCCGCATCAAAGCGCCGGCCGAGCCCGCCGCGTGGCAGCGCGCGCACCTGACCCAGCGTGGTGCAGCCCAGCCGCGCGAGCGTGGCGCGGTGGGCGGCCACGGCGCTGAGAGCATCGAGCGGCAGCGCATCGAGCACCTCGGCCAGCGGTGCGGCAAAGCCGTTGGAGCGAGCGGCGCGCGCCAGCGCCAGCGCGGCCAGGCTGGTGGGCGCCCAGCTGAGCTGCGCCACGCCGAGTGCGGCCGACTCGTCGCGCACGCGCTCAACCAGACGGCGCTTGCCGCCGAACAGCCGCACGCTGGCCTCGAGCTCCATCGCCACCGCGCACGGCGCAGCCACGGTCTCGAGCAGCGCCACCCGCGGGGTGAACTGCAGGCACCACAGCGCGATCCCCGCCAGCGCCTCAGTGCGCCGCGAGGGATCGGACGGCGGCTCGTGCGGCGGGGCGTCGGGGAGCAGGGCTGCCCACAACATGCAAGGTGTCGCGCGCCTGACGCGCGGCGATGAGGCGGCTGGGCTGGCGCAGCCGCGGGGTGAGGATGGATTCGAGCCCGCCCGGCACCGACGCCAGCGTGAGCACACCTTCGTGGGTCGGGCCCTTGCGCTTGAGCAGTCGCAATTGCAGCTCCCAATCGGCGCCAAAGCGCAGCTCGACGCGCAACGGCGCGGCCGACGGCTCGCTGGCCGCAGTGACCGGGCGGCACAAAAAGACCGGTGCATCGCACGACTGCGCGCACAGCTGCAGGCGACGGATTTGTTCGGGGCGGGCCTGCGGCAGCCACGACAGCAACAGCCCGGCGGCGTTGGCGCGGATGAGCTGCTCAGTGACCCACAGCCGCTCGGCCGGGCGATCGGCGCGCACCCACACCAGATGGCGCTCATCAACACCCAGATGCTGCAGCCCCGGCAGGTGCGGCGAGTGCGGCGGGCCGACCACCACCAGCGTGCGCCCTGCGGCCACGGCGCGGCGCACGGCGTCACCCAGCAAGCGCCATTCGGCCACGCCGGGCTGAGGCTGCAGCAGCTCGGTCAACGAGTTGCAAGGCCAGCCACCGCCCGGCAGCTCGGCATCGAGCGCGGCAAACCCGCTGGGCACGACGGCAGTGACCGGCACACCGATCTGGTCGCCACGCCACAAGGCGGCCTCGATGTCACGCGGCAGCGCACGGGGCGTAGCAGCGGGCGCAGAAGTGACGACGGGAAGGGGCAAAGACGCCGGCGCATCGTGCAGCCGGCGGGCAGGCAGGGACATGAATCAGGGCCTCAAGTACTGTACGTTTGTACAGTATCTCAAAGCCCCGGAAATGTCGAGCCCGCCGTGCTCAGGCCAGCGAGCGTATGCCCTTGCAGGAGCGGCCGCGGCCGCAGGCCCAGAATCCGCGACCGGCGCGGCGGCCGCGCTTGGCGATGCGCAGCACCATCGGGCTCGAACACATTGGGCACGCTGGCGTGGGTGGCGACACCAAACGGGCGGGGTCGACAGCGAGCGACGGTTGCGGCGTCCAGTCGGGCAGTGGCGCTTCAGGCGGCGCGGCCGGCACCGACACCGGCTCCCAGTCGGCCGGTCGGGTCACCACGCGCCGTGCGGTGGCAGGGCGCGCCGCAGCGACAACCGAGCCTTCATCGGCCAGCAGCGTTTTGAGCAGCTTGCCGTCGATCAGCGTCAGGTTGCAATTGCGCACGTAGCGCACCGACTCCTGACTGAAGCGGCCGGTGCTCAGCAAGAAGCCGCCCGCCGCACGGCTGCCGACCATCTGCGCATGAAAGTCACGCACCGCATCGGCATCCACGCGGACGGATTTCCAGTGCTTGCAGCGCACCACATAGGTCTGACGGTCCTTGCGCAGCTCAAGGTCAAGCGCGCAGTCGTCGGCCAGATCGGTGTCGGCCGGTGAAACCGCCTGATAGCCGCGAAGCTCAAAGGCGTGGCGAACGAAACGCCCCACCTCGGTGGGCCGCAGGCGGCGCAGCGCCTCGGGCGACAGGTCGCCGATGGCGACATCGCGAGGCGTTGATCGGTAGACGATGCGCACCACCACGAGCAGCACGACCAGGGCTGCGAGCAGCGCCAGCAGCACCTGCAGCCACAGGTGCGAGGGCCACAGATCTTCCAGATCGACCGACGGCGACCACGCCACCCACACGCACAGTGCGATGAATCCTGTCAGGGCCAGCAGCATGCCGGTCCACCAGGCCGCGCCCCTGCGCAGGCTGTAGTCAACCGGTTCGACAGGGTGAGGGTCCATGCGCGATCAGTCAGCCAATGAGGGTCCTATTCTTGCCTGCACGCTTGGCCTGGTACAGCGCCATGTCGGCACGTTCGAGCGCGTCTTCGATGCGCTCGCCGGGGCAGTAGGCGGTGACGCCGGCCGAGAAGGTGACAAAGATCTGCTTGTTCTCGTGCATGAACAGCCCGCCGGTGAGCGAGCGCTGCAGCCGGGTCAGGATCTGCTGGCCTTCATCGACCGGGGTGTCGGGCAGCAGCACCACGAATTCCTCGCCGCCGTAGCGCGCCACCATGTCTGTCGGGCGCAAGGTCTTGCTGACGGTGGCGGCCAGCGCCTTGAGCGCCTCGTCGCCGGCGCTGTGGCCGAGTTCGTCGTTGAGTTTCTTGAAGTTGTCGATGTCGAGCAGCCCGATCGACAGGCCGGCGGGCTTGTTCTCGTCGGGCACGTCGCCCTCGGCGCGCTGCAGCCGCGCGCATTCGATGTCAAACGCCTGCAGCAAGCCGCGGCGGTTGGCGATCTGCGTGAGCTGATCGGTGGAGACCTCGCTGGACAGCCGGCGCAACTCGCCTTCGAGCTCGCCCACGCGGTTGGACAGCTCGCTGGCCCGTGCGTGCTCTTCTTCCAGGCGGTGCTGCGTCTGCGAGACCAGCAGCTGCACGGTGCGGCTTTCCTCGACCATCTCGCGCACCACGCCGGCCAGGCTTTCGAGCGTGTCGGCGCTTTCGATGACGTCGGCATAGCGGCCCACGCTTTCATGGAAGCGACCGGTTTGCGAGCCGAGTTCGCCCAGTTCGCTGAGCATGCGGTTGATCAGCAGCTTGAGCGCGTCGCGGGCGCTGTCGCGCTCAAGGCGCAACTCGGCCTGGCGGCTGCGCGTGGTGCGCAGCAGCTCGCTGACCGACTTGACGCCGCGTGCGGTGAGGCCTTCCTCGACGGTCAGCCGCATGGCGTCGCACTGGCCCTGCGCCCAGCTGGCGTCCTCGGCCAGCTCGGTCAGGCTGGATGTCAATTCAAGGCACAGCCCGCTGATTTGCTCGAACAGGTGCTCGCGGTGCTGCAGCACCCAGTCGGCGCGGTCGCACAGGACTTCGATTTCACGGGCGTCTTCCTGGGTCGCACTGTCTTGGCGAAAGCGCTGCGCGGCCTGCGCGATGGCATCGGCGAGCGAGCGGCTGATGGCGTCTTGCGACGGCATGGCCCGCACCACCGTGTTGCCCAGCACCGCGACGGCACGCTCGCCAGGCTGCGGTCCGGCAGGCGGTGCGTCTTGGCGCACGCTGTTCGCAGCCGGCGGCTCAGCGGCAGGCGGCTCGGCTCGCGCGGCCGTGGCACTGGCAGGTGCAGATTTCGATGTGGGGGTGACGGCAACGACCTCGCCGGCTGCAGCCGAACCTGCGGCAGCGGCTGTCTCGTCACCGGCGTCCACGGTGTCGGCTTCCCAGTTGGCGACCAGCTGGCGCAAGCGCTGCTGCAGCCGCACCGAGTCGCCACGGCTTCCAGCGAGCACGCGCTGCAAGCTGTCTTTCTTGCGCGCGGTGGTCCATTGCTTGCCGCCACGCTCGACGCTGCGAACGAGGCGTTCGATCAGCGTGGCCAGCGCGTCACCACCGGCTTGCGGCTCGCTGATGGCACGTTCAGCGCGCTCCCAATCGCCGTCGAGCAGCGCACTGAGGATGGCGGTGGCCGCATCACCTTCAAAACCACGCGCCACCAGCCGCTCGAGCGTGCGCTGGGCGCGCTCTGGCAAAGACGCCGGCGGCGGGCCGCCCTGCTCGAGCTGATAGGCACGAGCGTAGTTGTCGGGGGTGGGTTCGAGCTTGTCGAGGGCCAGACGCCGCAAGGCGGCCTTGGCGAGTTGGGCCGGCGTGTCCGAGCTCAGCGGGCTGGCGCCTGCCGTGGCTGCTGAGGTGGCCGCCGCCGCACCTGCTTTCGGCGGAGGTTTCGTGATGGCCATGGATCAGTTGGCGTTGTTCGAAGCGCGTTGTTGAGGCTGTGCGGACACAGCGGGTTTCGACTCTCGAGACTGGGCCGGCTCTTGCCTGGTCGAGTCACTGGCCGGCTCGTCGGTGACCGCCGGGCCAATCCACGACGTCAGCTTGGGCAGCACGGTGTCCTTGAGCCAGGGCTCGATCTCGTCGGCCGGCTTGGGCTTGCTGAACAGATAGCCCTGCATCACGCTGCAGCCCAGGCGGTGCAGCACTTCCATCTGACGGCGTGTTTCGACGCCCTCGGCGATCACCCGCAGGCCGAGTGAGCGTGCCAGCGCAATGATGGCGGTGACCACGGCCGAGCTTTGCGGCGTCATGCCCAGATCGCGGATGAAGCCGCGGTCGATCTTCAGCTCGCTGATCGGCAGCGTGGTGAGATAGGCCAGCGACGAGTAGCCGGTGCCGAAGTCGTCGATGGAGATCTCGACGCCGATCTCGTTGAGCCGGTGCAGCGACGGGATGACGCTGTGCAGATCTTTCATCAGCGAGTTCTCGGTGATCTCGAGCAGCAAGGTGTGGTGCGGCACGCGGTTTTGCACCACCGCCTCGTGGATCAGCTCGACCAGATCGCCGCGATCGAACATGCGGCTGGGCAGGTTGACGGCGATCGACTCGGAAAAACCGAAGCTGTCGACCCACACGCGCGCCTGACGGGCGGCCTCGCGGATGGCCCATTCACTCAGCGGTCGGATCAGGCCGGTTTCTTCGGCCAGCGGAATGAATTCGGCCGGTGCCACCAGGGTGTTGCCGCGCTTCCAGCGCATCAGCGCTTCAACGCCCACCATGCGTGCGGTGCGCACATCGACCTTGGGCTGGTAGTGCAAGACAAGCTCATCGCGCTCGATGGCCTTGTGCAAGGCGCTTTCGAGCTCGAGCTTTTCGCGGCCCTTGCCGGCGAGTTGCGGACGGTAGATGGCCGCGGCATTGCGGCCCTGGGCCTTGACGGCGAACATCGCCACGTCGGAGTTGCGCAGCAGGTCGGCGACGTTGGCGCCGTCGCGCGGGAACAGCGCGATGCCCACCGAAGCCGACACGAAACATTCCTGTCCGCCCACGTGGATGGGGTTGCGCATCTGCTCGAGGATGCGGTTGGCCACGACCTCGGCATCGTGCTCTTCGATCACCTCGGGCAGCAGCGCCACGAACTCGTCGCCGCCGAGCCGGCACACCGCCTCGAGCGTACGGAAGGCGCGCGCGCCCATCGAATCGACCTGGTTGTCGCTGACCTGATCGCAGTGGCGCACGCACGAGCGCAGCCGGCGTGCGACTTCGATGAGCAACTCGTCGCCGGCGGCGTGGCCGAGCGTGTCGTTGATGATCTTGAAGCGGTCCAGGTCGATCAGCAGCAAGCCGACCTGATGGCCCATGCGCCGGGCGGCGTCGAGTGCGCGCTCGGTGCGTTCGATCAGCTGGTTGCGATTGGGCAGGCCGGTGAGCGAATCGAAGTTCGCGAGCTGGCGGATCTTGTGTTCGGCGTTCCAGCGGTCGGTCACGTCCTGCACGATGCCGCTGTAGCCAAGCAGCTCGCCCGACTCGGTGGTCTCGGGCGAGGCCTCGAGGTGCACGATGTGAACCTGACCGTCGGGCAGCCGCATCGGAATGTCACGCGTGAGCGGTGCGACCGTCTCGAGGGTCTCGGCGAGCATGGTGCGCTTGCCGCGCCGCTCTTCCTTGGGCAGCATGCGCACCAGGGTCCCGAAAGACAGCTGCTCGTCCGGCTCGCGCTGGAACACTCGCAGCGCCTGGGGAGAGAAGTCTGGCGCACTCGCGCCGACAAACCACTCGAAGCTGCCCATGCGTGCCAGATCCTGTGCACGCGCCAGGCTGTTTTCGCTGCGCTCGAGTTCGATGCGGGTTCGCGACGATCGAAGCAGATAGCGCAGCCGGCCGTCGAGCAGGCTCCACTGGTTGGACTTGACGAAGAAGTCGGTGGCGCCGACCTCGTAGGCGTGGTTGATCGAGGCGTCGTCGTCGAGCCCGGTCAGCATCAGCACCGGCAGCGAGGCGCACCCGGGCAACTTGCGCAGCTCGCGGCAGGTTTCAAAGCCGTCCGTGCCCGGCATCAGGGCGTCGAGCACCACCACATCGGGCTGCCAGCCGGCCAAGGTGTCAAGCGCTTGCTGACCACTGGCCACCTCGGTGACCACAAAACCTCGCTCGCGCAGCGCGATCGAAGTCAACAGCAAGTTGACTTCGTCGTCATCGACCAGAAGCAGCCTGGGCTGCTGCTGGTCGGCAGCGGCGGTTTTTCGGGTCATGTTCATGCGTTGTGTACCGCAGTTTCCAGCTGCGCGGCCAATTTCCGCGCAGCATCGCGGGCGGCCACGGCTTCCACGATCATGCGTTGCACGCCATCGCCAGCCTCATCGAGCCGGGACTCGCGCGCCATGAGCTCGACCACGGCGCACTGCCGCGACAGCGCCAGCGCACCGACGGCAGCCGATGACGACTTGAGCGTGTGCGCCACCACGTGCACGCCTTTGGCGTCGTCAGCGGCGCGGGCCTGTTCGATTTGAATCAGCATGCGGTCGATCGATTTCTCAAAGACGCCGAGCAAGCGCAGCAGCAACTGGTCGCGGCCGGCGGGATCGAGCTCGCGCACTCGGCTCAGAGCCACCTCGTCCAGACCAAAGTTGTGTGTCGCTTCCATGTTCAACGCCTGCCCTCGCCGGTGACCGGACCGCACCATCGCGGGCTGAGCGCGCAGTGTGCCCCAAGCGCACCGCACCGACCCCCGAAAGGGAGGGCTCGAGTGGCATGAAAAGGGCGCAACATGGGCATGAGTTCGGGTCGTGTTTGAAAACCTGATGCGGTCGGTCGGGCACCGCTGTCCGTGTTGTATCGGCCAGCGCCACGGCAACTTGAATGGGCTGGCTGCCTACAATCCGTGACCATGAAATCGGGTCTCGGCCAGCCTGGGTGTGCGAGGTGCCTGATCGGCGTCCTGAACGGGCGCGGGTCGGCGCGGGCCTTGGCGACGGCGACGCTGGCGCTGGCGTACACAGCGGGTGTGGCGGCTGCCGAGTCGGCCGCCGCGCCCGATGGATCTGCGGCGGTGAACACCTTCGGTCTGGGTCTGGGCATCACGCTGGGCCTGGGCTTCGTGGTGCTGGCGCTGCTGCTGGTGGCCACGGTGCTGCGTCGAAATGAGCGGCTGCGCGCCGAGGCCGTCGAGTTGCAGCAACGCCAGGCGCGCAGCGCCGCACTCGCACGGCTGCTCGACGTGTGGCAGTGGCACACCGATGCCAGCCACCGGCTGGTGTCGGTCAAGCCCCCCTGCGGCGAGGCGCATGGCGCAACCGCTGCACATGACACCTCGGCGCTGGTGTGGGAACACTTCTGCGGCATCGACGCCGACAGCCAAGCCGCGTGGCGCCGCAGCCTCGAGGCTCATCAACCCTGCGAAGACGTGCGTGTCGAGATCGCCGCGGCCGCTGACGGCGTGCGGCTGGGCTGGTTGCGTGCCGTGCCCCTGCATGGCGCTTCAGGTGAATTTCTGGGCCACGTGGGCACGGTGCGCGAACAGGCGGCACCGGCCGCAGCGGCCGCAGCGGCAGCCAAGCCGAGTGCGCCCTCGGCATCAGAGCAAGACGCCGAGTCGTTCAGCTACACCGTGTCGCACGATCTGCGCGCCCCGGTGCGCGTGGTCGAGGGCTTCACCAAGATCGTCAAGGAAGACTACGGCCGCTTGCTCGACCGCGTGGGCAACGACCACCTAGACCGGGTGCTGGGGGCGGCCGCGCGCATGAACAGCATGATCGATGCACTGCTCGCGCTGTCGCAACTGTCTTCAAAGCCGGTGTCCAGACAACCGGTGAACCTGTCGCAGTTGGCCGGCTTCGTGGTCGATGACCTGCGCCGGCAGTGGCCGCAACACGCGGTCACGGTGCACATCGAGCCGGCGATGCATGTGCAAGGCGACCCGACGCTGCTGCGGGTGATGCTGGAAAACCTGCTGGGCAACGCCTGGAAATACACCACCAAGTGCCCGACGCCACAGGTCTGGTTCGAGCGCTGCACCGACTCGGCCGCGCCGAGCTTCAGCGTGCGCGACAACGGCGCGGGCTTTGACATGCGTTACGCCGAGCGGCTGTTTGGTGTGTTCCAGCGCCTGCACAGCGCCAGCGATTTCCAGGGCACCGGCGTCGGTCTGGCCTCGGTGCGCCGCATCGTGCAACGGCACGGCGGCGATGTGTGGGCCGAGGCCGAAGTGGGCCGCGGCGCGAACTTCTATTTCTCGATCGGCTCGCCGTCAGCTTGAGCAGCCCTGAGCGGGCCGCCCGATCTCAGTGCGGGCCGGGTGCGGCCAGCCGCTCGACGGCGTCGAGCAGACCTTCGGCTTCGTCGTCGAGCGACCGCCCGGCACTGGTGGCCATGCGATGCAGTCGGTCGACGGCCGCTTGGCGTGTCAGTGAAAAGCGGTGCATCAAAACACCCACAGCCATGGCCGACAGCAGCGACAGGTTCTGCGCCCGCTCCATCGGCGCCAGCGGCGCGGCAGGCTGCAGATCGGCCGTCTCGGAGCGCGCCAGGATGCGATCAAACACCGCGTTGACCGCCGGCACGATGTGGCCGATGTCGAGCGGCTTGACCAGGTAATCGACCGCGCCGAGCTCTTGCACCTTGCGCACGGTTTCGGCGTCGGTGAAGGCCGACAGAAACATGAAAGGCGTCTTGCCGTGCTCGCGCAGGTAGGCGGCCACATCGAAGCCGCTCATGCCTTCCATGCGAATGTCGAGCAGCGCCAGATCGGGGCGGTGCTCGCGCGCGAGCAAGATGGCGTCGTCGCCGTTGTCGGTGTCGATCACCTCGAAGCCGGCTTCGCTCAGACCGTGGGCCAGCGTGGCCAGCACCAAGCGGTCGTCATCGACCACCAGGATCTTGCACCTGCGTATGCCTGCTTTTTGCGCAACCGTCACCTGATCAACCTGCCGTTCTGATCGCCCGAAACCCTGCCGATTCTGGCTGAAAGCCCGTGGGCTGAACAGGCGACCACGATCGCCCGGCGCATATTCATGTCGAGGCAACGGCCAGCGCAGCCGACCTGGCCGCAGACACCACCGCAGGCGCACCGATCGACACGGTGACCAGCACGTCGTCTTGGTCCTGCTCGATGCTGAACTGCGCGCATCGGCGCGGCAACAGCGCGCGCACCAGACCCAGACCGGACACGCCACCCGGAACGCGCGTGAGGTTGAAGCCCTCAGGCAGCCGCGCGCGGTTGCGAATCACGATGCGCACGCCGTCCGAGCCGCACTGCAGCTGGCAATCGACCGCCGGCACCGGGCTGTCGCCTGCCGGGTCGGCGGCCCGGTGCTGCATGGCGCTGTGCTTGACGGCGTTGGTCAGCAGCTCGTTGATGGTCAGCGCGATGGGGATGGATTCGGCCTCGGGCAGCACCCATTGCGCGGGGTCGTCACCGAGCACCGAAAAGCCGATCGTGTGGCCGAAGGTGCGCTGCACCGACGCGGCAATGGCCTCGAGCACGCTGTTGACGTGCAAGGGCCCGCCGGCGCCCACCTGCAGCCCGTAGACCTGCGCGATGGCATGCACCTGGCCGACCACCTCGGCCATCGTTTCGGCCATCTCGGGCTTGCGCTTGGCGATCTGCTGCATCAGGCCGGCCACGCCTTGCAGGTTGTTCTTGATGCGGTGGTGCACTTCCTTAACCAGCATTTCGCGCTGCGCGATGGCGGCGTCGAACTTGGCACGTTCGGCGGCGCGCTGCTCAGACACATCGGTGGCCACCAGCAGCAACTGATCGGGCGGCGCGCCGGGCGCGGCCAGCGGCAGGTAGCGCGCGTCCCACACCCGCTCCTCGTCGTTGAGCGTCAGGCGGTATTCGCGCTGGGTGACGGCGCTGGCGCCCAGCGCTTCTTCCATGTCGGCCCGGCGCTGCGCGGCGATGTCGGCGCTGAAGATTTCCTCAGGGCTGCGTCCGATGATCTGCTGCGTCGTCAACTGAACGCTGCGCGCGGCCACCACATTGGCCTGCAGGATGCGCAGCGTGCGCGCATCGCACACGGTGATGGCCATCGGCGCGGCTTCGATGATGCGCTGCAGCGAGGCCTGGGCCTCGGCGATGCGCGCTTCGGCCTGGCGGCGGCGCTCGATGTCGAGCAGTGCGTAGGTCAGCTGGCGGCCATGCGACTCGTGTCCGGTGACCACCGCATTGCCCACCACCCAGAACTCGCGCCCGTCGCGCGCCTTGACGCGGCACTCGAAGGTCTCGGCCTCGCCTTCGACCAGGTCGTCGAGGTAGCGGGTGCGGCTGAAGGGGTGGTCGGGCTCGGGCGTGGCCACCGTGCTGATGGGCTGGCCGAGAAAGTCGTCGAGGTCGGCGCCGAACATGCGGCGCGCCGAGCGGTTCATCCACTCGATGCCGCGCGGGCCCACCGTGACGATGCCCACCAGCACCGAGTCAAGGATGGCGCGCGTGCGCTGCGCCTGCAAGGCCATCGCGTCTTCGGCACGGTGCCGCGCGTCGACGTTGACGAACGAGGTGATGACGCCGCCCGAGATGTCTTCGCCCACCAGCCGCGTGCTGATCTGCACCCACACCCGGTTGCCGTCGCGCTGCAGCATCTGGCGCTCGCCGAGCCAGCGGCCGCCTTCGCGCAGCGCGGCTTGCTCCTGTGCCACCAGCCGCGCGTGCTCTTCGCTGTCGCCGAACAGTGCGGCCAGCGGCAGCCCCTGCAACTCCTGCGCCGAATAGCCCGCCAGCTGCGCCAGCGCGTCGTTGGCGCGCTGCAGCACGCCGTCACGCAAGAAGGCCACGCCAACTTCGGACAGGCTGAACATCAGCTCGCGATCACGCAGCAGCTGCTCGCTGCGCAGCTGCGTCTGGTGCTGCTCGGTGATGTCGAGCGTGACGACCGAGGTGGTGCGCTGGCCTGAAGCCAGGATGGCCGGCTCGACGCGGGTGAGCAACCAGCGCAGCCCCAGCTCGGGGTGCTCGATGGCGTAACGCACCTCGGCGCGCTGCGCGGTGCGCAAGGCGTGCTGGAGCTGGTCGTAATCGGCCTTCGATTGCTCGACCACGATGTCGCGGCTGATCGACTGCAAGTCGGCCGAGGCAGGCGCTTCGAGCAAGGACTCGCCCACCGGCGAGGCGCGGCCGCGGCTGACCCAGCCCGACGCCTCCTGGAAGGTGGCCAGCCCCACGCCGGCGGTGTCCATCAGCGCGCCGATCTGCATCTGCGCCAGATCACGCTCTTCTTCGGCGCTGCGGTCCTCAAGGATGGCCATGTGGCGGCGCTGACCGCTGGACGTGGTGTAGCCGCGAACCATCGCGCGCAGCCGCCGCGCACCGCCTTGCGGCTGGGGCAACCAGCCCTCGTTGACCCGCGCGGGCGCGTCAGGCTGCACAGCGCTGGCCGGCCCACCTTCGGCCCAGCCGAGCAACTCACGCAAGGCCGGCGAGGCACCGCTGAGCAGTGCCGGTGCGGCGCCCACCATGGCCTCGAAGGCCGGGTTGCTGTGCACCAGCAGGCCGGCATCGTCGTACAGCACCATGCCGATCGGGCTGATGTCGAACCAGTCGTCGATCTCGCGCGCCGAGCGGTCGGCACGCTCGCGCGCCACGTGCTCGGCGGTGGTGTCTTGCAGCACCGCCATCGTGAACACGCGACCGTGCTCGTCGGTGAGTTCGCTGCGCGCTTCGCGGTACCGGCGCTCGCGTCCGTCGGCACTTTGCAGCCGTCGGTTCGTCAAGACGCGCTCCTTGCCGAGCGCCGGTTGGCGCTCGAAGCCATCGAGGCGGCTTTGGCGGTCGGCCTCGGGCTCGAGCTGGCTCGCATCGATGCCGATCAGGCGCTCTCGCGGATAGCCGCTGAACGACTCGAACGCGGCATTGACCTCGACGATGCGTCCGCGCGTGTCTTGCATCAGCGCCGGGAAGGGCGAATCCCACAGCACATGCATGAGCTCGGCGATGACCGGGCCGGCGATGGTGAGCGGCAGCAGCGGTGCCGCGCTGGGTGGCGCTTCTGCGCTGACCGATTGCAACTCGCTCCAGTGCAGGCGCAGCGCGAACAGCCCAGGCGCCAGCACCTGCCAGGCGGTGCTGGCCGAGCGACCGTCGGCCAGCAGCGCCGGCGGCGGTTGCGCCTCGATGCTGCGACGCGCCGGCCACACCGCGCGCACCGCCGAATAGCCCGGAATGCGCGAGCCCCCGGCAGCACCTTGGATGGTCTGGGCGACCCACTCGACCAGCGGCGTGCCGAGCACCGGGTGCCACTCGCGCACCGAGGTGCCAACCGCCGCAGGCAACCGTCGCAAGGCGGCGGTGTTGGCAAAGCTGACCTGCGCACGGCGATCAAACAGCAGCACGCCTTCGCACAGGTGATCGAAGAATTGTTCGAGCGGCGGCAGATTGGCGGTGGTGGCCATGCGCGTCACCGCCGGGCGGCTGGAGGATTCATGCACGCGAATCTATCGCGTTGTGGCGGCGGCGCTTTTTCAGTCGAGCTGAGAGGCCGTGGTCAGCGCGCGCAGCAGTGCGCGGTTGACTTGCCGCATGTCCATCATCAGCGCGTCGGCGCAGTCGCGGATGTCGTAGAGCGACTGCGACTCGATGGCGCGGGCCAGATTGAAGTACGCCACATACGGCCCGCGACCCTCGGCCAGCGTGTCGTAGACGCCTTGCGGCACGGGAATGGTGCGCAGCAACTGCGGCAACGGCTGATCGAACAGCCGGTCGAGCAGCGAAAACACGCCGCAGATGAACAGCTCGTTGCGCATTTCGGCGTCGCTGCTGTCGCGCGCGAGCTCTTCCATGAGCAAGCCGCGACGCACCGAAGCGAACATCGTGGCGCGCAGGCTGGGCTGGGTGCTGGCGGTGGCCAGCATCAGCGCGAGCCAGCGCTTGAGCCGCTGGTAGCCCAGCAGCATCACCGCGTGGCTGAACGAGCTCACCACCACCGACAAGCCAAAGGCAGGCGAGTTGATGTAGCGCAGGATCTTGAAGCTCAACGACGGGTCGCGCTTGAGGGTGCGCTCGATCTTGTCGACCGGCTCGGCCTGATCGACCTGGCGCATCAGCTCGACCACCGCCTGCAGATCGATCGGTGCACCGCCCGCCTGCGCACCTGCCGGCGCGCTGCGCGTCACCTCGTCGCCGATCGGCCAGCCCAGCACCGCGGTGGCGCCGCGCTCGAATGCGCCTTCCATGTGCTCCAGCGTGGCGATGCCCGACACGATTTGCGGCAAGCCGCCGTGGGCGGGCGGCCCATCGGCCAGATCGAGCAGCGAATGGCTGAAGCAAGAGCGCACCTCGGCAGACAGTGGCTTGAGCGGCGCGCCCTTGAGCAGCAAGGCGTTGCCGTGGGCGTGCAGCGCCAGCAGCGCGCGGGTGTTCGCCTCGTCGCAGGCCATGAAAGCCGGCACCTCGATCGTCATGTGGGCAGGCGGTGCCGCCAGCAGCAGTTGCTGCAACAGGCTTTCGCTGGTCACGCCAAGCAGCAGCCGCGAGCCATTGGCAGGCCACACCGGCGCGAGCACCTCGAGCAGTTGGGTAGCGTCGAGCGGTGCATCGGGTTGCAGCGCGAACACCGTCAGCCGGGTGGCCGTGACCGCGCGGTTGCGCTCGATGAAAGCGCAATAGCCAAGGGCCACCTGGCCCAAGATGTCGTCGTTCACCACAAGTCCTTTCGCGTTGATCGTCAACGCTCAGCCGATCGGCGCATCAGCCGCCGAGATACTGGAACAGCGACATCTTCTGCACCATCGAATACGACTTCAGCGCCGCCTCGTAGCCGGTTTGCTGGTTCTGGAAATCGGCGATCGCCTCGACCATGTCCAGGTCTTCAGCGTTCGAGCGTGTGGTCTGCGCGTTGAGCTTTTGTGTGGCCAGGCGGCTGGTTTCGTTGTCGATGCGGTTGAGCGTGCCGCCGGCTGCAGTGCGCATCAGGTTCAGCGTGGCCATCGAAGAATCGATGTCGCGCAGGCTGTCAGCGGTCGACTGCACACGCTGCGCCGACGTGCGGTTGGGCGTTTGCAAGTCGGCGATGGCCTGATCGATGCTGTCGAACACGCTGAGCGTCGGCGTCGACGGCTCGATGTTGAACTGGTCACCCGTGGTCGGCGAGCCCGAGACGGTCACGCTCATGCCGTGCAGATCGATGGCGACGCCCGACTGGTAAGTACCCGTGGACTCGTAGCTGGTCAGCCCCGAGGACAGCGAATAGCTTTCGATGTCGTAGGTGCTGCTGCTGCTGAAGTGAATGCGGTAGCCGGTGTCGGGCACCGGAAACAAGGCCGAAGGGTCGCTCACGCTGCCCACGTCGACCGTGGCGTTGGCGATTTCACTGCCGCTCACGCTGTTGAGCGCCGACGAGGTCACGAACACGCCGTTGCCGGTGCTCGCATTGAGCCAGGTGGCTGCGCCATCGGTGCTCAGCGGCAGCTCGGTGTCGGTGTCGGTTTCCAGCCGACCGCTGGTGCCGCTGAACTGCACGCCGGCGGGCTTGTCGATGAAGGGCGGCTGCGACGAGCCCTGCCCGCCGAACAGGTAGCTGCCCGCGCCGTCGGATCGGTTGGCCACGGCCAGCAATTGCTGGCGCATGCCTTTCAAGCTGGCCGCGAGCTGGCTGCGCTCGCGGTCGGAGTACGACGCATTGCCCGAGTCCACCAGCGTCTCGCGTATTTGCTGCAGCAGCTCGCCGGCATCGCCGAGCGCGCTTTCGGTCTGGCTGACGATGACCTGGCTGGCATCGACGCTGCGCTGCGAGGTCTCGCTGCGCATTTCGGCAGCCAGCGCACGCTCGGCGCGCGCGGCAGCCGCCGGATCGTCGCTGGCCTTGAGCACGCGCTTGCCGCTGGTCAGGCGGGTCTGCAGATCGCTCAGGTCGGTCTGCCGGCGCTGCAGCGTTTCGATGGTGTTGTCGTAGGCGTTGGCAGAGGAAATTCGCATGGCGGTGCTCGATCAGTTCAACGAAGGCACATGGGGTCAGCGCGATCAGCGGCCTGCGGTCTGCAGCAAGGTCTCGAAAACCGACTGCGCCACTTGCAGCATCTTGGCTGCGGCCTGATAGCTTTGCTGGTACTGGATCAGCCGCGCGGCTTCCTCGTCGAGGTTGACGCCGGCCTTCGAGGAGCGGGTCTGTTCGGCCTCGGCAGCCACGTCGGCGGACAGCTGCGCGGCATTCGTCGCGCTTTGCACGCGCACACCGATGTTGGCGATGATGCTGGCAAAGGCGTCGGTGACGCTGGATCCGGGCTCCAGCGTGCCGGCGTTCCAGATGGCGCCAACGAAGGCGGTGTCGCGCAGTCTCAGCAACGCCTTGGCGTTGGTGTTGTCGGAGCTTGTGTAGCTGTTGGCGCCGAACACGAAGGTGTCGCTGGTGACCGCGGGTGAGGCGCTCGCGTCGGCGGCCACCGGCACGCCGGTGATGAGCACGGAAAAAGAATCCGACGGGGCCGCGCCTGAATAGGGAATCGGCTGGCCGGGCGACCACACATTGGGCACCGTGGTCGTGCCGCCGGCGTTGGTCCAGGTGTAGGTGTATTGGCCGGGGACGATGGTCGTCTGGAACTTCAGCGTCACCGGCAAATTGGCGTTGGCCGCCACATCGGTGCTGTCAAAGGTCATCGCGCCAATCGCACCGGTGCCTGCGTTGGCGGCCCCCAGCGTCCCGCTGAGCGGCGAAGCCGCAGCGATCAGTTTGGGGTTGCTCATGTCAAGCCGCATGTTCAACGCGGCCGTGCCGCAAGGCCGCAGCAAAAAGGTGTCGCCTGCAGACGCCGCGCCACTGATGGCGATCTTGAAGCCGTCGACCACGTCGCCAGTGACCACGCTCACCGGGGTGTAGCTGGTGTCGAGCTCGCCGTCCTTGAGCCGCGTGAGCTCGAAGCCGCCCGCGCCGTCAGCGGTGAGTCGATAGTCGCTGGGCTGCACGCTGCTCACGCCCAGGCCGGACAGCGTGGAAGGCGCCTGCATGGTCAGCGCGACGCTGGCGCTGCCGCTGTTGAAGCTCGAGCCGCTGGCCGCCACCACCGGCAGCCCCGAGGCCGAGCCGAAGCGGAACATCCCCGCGCCGGTCTGGCCGTACAGGTCGATGCCCAGCGACTGCTGTTCGTTGGTCTGCAAGCCCACCGCCAGCGCCATCTGCCCCAGCAGGTTGCGCGCATCGGTGATGTCGGTGCTTTGAAAGCGCACCAGCCCGGCGATGCTGCCGCCGGTGAGCAGCGAGGTCGGCAGCGACTGGTTGCCGCCCGCGGTGGCCAGACCGACCCCCACGCGCGAGGCGTCATAGGGATCGGGCATCGCCACCAACGGTGTGGTCTGGCTGCCCAGCACCAGCGCCTGTCCGGCGCCCATGAAAACCGACAGCGAGCCGTCTTCGGCACCGATGGTGGTCACCTGGACCAGCTTGCTCAGGTCCTGGATGGCCTGATCGCGCTGGTCGAGCATGTCGTTGGGCGGCTTGGTGGTGTCGCTGTAGTTGGAGATCTTCTGGTTGAGCAGCGCGATCTGCTTCGTGAGGTCGTTGACCTGCGCCACCGCGGCCTTGAGCTCCACGGTCACGCCGCCTTGCAGCTCGTCGATCTGCTCGCCGGCGATGGCAAAGCGCTGGGCCAGCTCGCCGGCGCGCTCGATCACCACCTGCCGCGACGACATGTCCTGCGGCTTGCTGGCCACATCCGCGAAGGCGTTGAACATCTGGTTGGTCGCAAAGCCCAGGCCGGCCTCGCCGGTGCCGAACACCTTCTCGAGCCGCAGCAGTTGCTCGCTGCGCGCGCCGTCGGCGGCGGCCAGGGCCATCGACAGCGACGCCTCGCGGGTGAGGAAATCATCATGCGCACGCGTCACCGAGGCGATGTCCACGCCGCGGCCGAAAAAGCCCGCGCCGGTGAACTGGCCGCCGGCGGTGACCAGCTGAACTTCCTGCCGCGAGTAGCCCTTGGTGTTGACGTTGGCGATGTTGCTGCTGGTGGTCTGCAGCTGGGCATAGCTGGCCGCCATGGCCCGCATGCCCAAGGAGGTCAATGCACCGGTTCCCATGTCGGCCTCCCTGCGCTCAGGTCGTCATCACGCGCTGCAGGCGCAGCGTCGTGTTGATGACACGGGTGAGCTTGTCGGCGTAAGCCGGATCGGTCGCATAGCCTGCGCGCTGCAGTCCCTGCGCAAAGCCTGCGGGGGTGGCGCTGGCCATCACCTGGCTGTAGCGCGGGCTGTCTTTCATCAGCCGCGCGTAGTCCTTGAACGATTCCTCGTAGGAGCTGTAGGCACGGAATTTCGCCGTCACCTTGCGCGCCACGCCGCCTTCGTATTCGGTGGTGGTGACTTCGGCCACCGGGCCCTTCCAGCCGGCACCGGCCTTGATGCCGAACACGTTGAACGAGGTCGAGCCGTCGGCGTTCTTGATCTCGCGGCGACCCCAGCCCGATTCATGCGCGGCCTGAGCCACCATGAAGCTCGCAGGGATGCCGGTTGTGGCTTCGGCCGCGCGTGCAGCCTCGGTGTGGCGCTGCACGAAATCGGCCTGCCGGATCTGGCTGGACGCCACCGGCGCGCCGGCTGCGCCAGCTGCTGCGGCGGGCGCCAGGCTGCTGGTCGAAAAAGGTTTGAGCGTCATGGCAGCCGGCGCCTCGCCGCCCATCTGACGCTCGAGCTGGCGTGCGATCACGTCGGCCAGGCCGCCGGGGTTGCCGCTCATGCGCTTGGCGTATTCGGCGTCGAGCATTTCATTGCCCATGCTGGTGCCGGCGTTGTCCATCATGCCGCCAGACATCGCGGCCTGCGCCTCGCGCATGCTCTTGAGCAGCTGCTGCATGAACATCGTCTCGAACTGCTTGGCAGTTTCCTTGATCGCCGCCTTGGGGTCGCGCGCAGAGGTGCTGCGCAGCGCGGCCAGCGAGCGCGCATCGGCGCTCGATCCGCTGGCCTGGGTGAGCAGCGGGTTGGATGCAGCAGGCGAGCCAAGGTTCATCAGATCACCTCCAGCTCGGCGTTCAGCGCGCCGGCAGATTTCATGGCCTGCAAGATGGCCAGCAGGTCTTGCGGTGTGGCGCCCAGCGAGTTGAGCGCCTTGACCACGTCGGACAGCTTGGTGCCGGCGGGCAGCTGGATCAGCGAGCCCGGCTCCTGGTTGATGGTGATGTCTCTCCTTTCGCTTTCCACGGTGCGCCCCTGCGCAAACGCATTGGGCCGGCTGCCCATGGGTGTGGAGTTGATGACCACCGACAGGTTGCCGTGGGCCACCGCGCACGCCGACAGCGTGACCGCCTCATTGACCACGATCGAGCC
>Ga0164294_10001677_pt1 | contig 20409 bp, 21 predicted proteins | sample GEODES005metaG_FD_111479 | JGI IMG/M metagenome (GOLD analysis project Ga0164294, IMG submission 111479) | Oligotrophic lake water microbial communities from Sparkling Lake, Wisconsin, USA - GEODES005 metaG | ecosystem: Environmental > Aquatic > Freshwater > Lake | place: USA: Sparkling Lake...
TATTTCATAATCATAATCCATCATACTTGATACACGTAATAACATTCCCAAATCAATTTTATATGGATTTTTTTCTAATAAATGAATAGCATTTGGATTTCTGGTTAATCGCCACCAACAATTCGCGTCTAATCTATTCAGATTTTGTTCTATTAATTGTATTGCAGCTGGATTAGGATTATCCACTAAACAACTCCAAAAAATTTTATGTGGATTTGCTTCTAATAAATGAATAGCATTTGGATTATATGATAAATGATCCCATCTAATTTTGTCTGGATTTGCTTCTAATAAATGAATAGCATTTGGATTTTCTGATAAAAACACCCAATCAATTTTTTCTGGTTTTGCTTCCAATAAATGTATAGCATTTGGATTTTTTGATAAACCAGACCAATTAATTTTACGTTTGTCTTTTAGTAATAAAGGTATAGCGTTTGGATTTTGCGATAACATAAATCGACAATTTAAATTATTTATTTTATCTAGATTTTTTTTTAATAAATCAATAGCGCTTGGGTTCTCTGCTAACCAACACCAATAAATTTTTTCTGGATTTTTTTCTAATATGTGAATAGCATTTGGATTTGGGTTCAATGATAAATTTTTAATTTCTTCCATATTTCCAAAATCATTAATGTAGCGGTTTATTTTATACATTTTGAATAGTAGTTTTATTGTATTTTATTCATTATAAATTGTTTATAAGATTAATTCAATTTTTTTATTATAAAATGGGCGTTTTATGTGTATAAACATTTGTTTCATTATTTTTCAGCATGTATAAATTGTTCCAATTCATTGATATCAATATGAGGGAGAACAACATGAGATTCCCAAAAATATTTACAAAATGCCCAAATAAAATCACAATTGTTTTCATACCACTCATGATGATGTTTTATTAACTCATCATATAATTTATCTGGCAATAATTTTAAACTATCTTGAGGTAGGACATAGCATAATTGTACTAATTCGGAAACTGGACTCGGAATTTTATATAGGATAAATTCGGTTTCATAATACGGAATAAAATGAATTAAATCAATCAATAATGGTGGATAATCATAGTGGTAAGACCATCTCCAATCGCAACAACCTATAGTATAGTATTTCATTGTCCACTCCAATCCTTCCAAATAATTAGTACAAATATCTTGAATTTTGGTACCGTCACAATCCGCAATATTAAACAATGATTTATAATATCTTTCACGCCAATTTTGATTAAATGGATTAATATATTTTTCAATTGATCTTTCATAAATAGGAATGTTTTCGAATTTTTTAAATTTTTCTTCTGGCGTTTCTTCCGATATTTTGTATTTTTCTTTTTTGTCTCTCAATTTCATTTCGTTTTTAATATATTGCTCTTCATTATCTGCTAAAAATTTTACCAATTTTCGAACATTTTTCCAATATATTGTTTTGCCATTTGTAAGACATTCTTTTGTATTCCCAATAACAGATTTATAAGCATTTATCATTTTATCTACACCACCTGTTCTTATATTAATTGATGGAAAATGTGGCATGAAATCATTTCCTAAGAAAAAACACATAAAAATATAGTCATACACTCGATTATTTTTTTGTTCATTCGATAATTCTTGATTATTATTCATATTTATTGTTATATTTTTTGCTAATTCGGGTAAATCCAATATGTATTCTGTATTAGGCTCTAATTCACTATTAATCGACTGGATAAAATGTGGCGTTTCTCTAAACAAATAAATATTCTCGCAAATAGGCAAATGATTTATACCTAACATGATTAAATCCGCGTCTAAACCATAAATAACAGTTGTTTTATTCTTATGTTGGTCTGGAAATTGTCGTATAAAATCAAAAATTTTATGCTCACCTTCGCCATAACTAGAGCTAGTAGAGATAATTATGTTAGTTAATTTATATTTTTTTGGATCATTATAATAATTTCTAATCTTTTCATTTAATTTATTCATAAAAACTGTACCAGGTGTAATAGCTGATGTATTCCAAGGATCTGATTTTATATTTTTATGAATAGAACGAGTCATTTTTGCTTGAAACAACGATTTATATCTCCTTTCTCTTTGTTGATTTAATTTAGCTACTGGTGCTACTCCATCAAAAGCAATAAATAAATTGTGAGTTGGTTTAATTGTATTAATATATTCATCAATTTTACTACATACATTTTTAAGTATTATTTCAGTTTCGTCTTCTCTTATTATGGTGAAATCAATATTATGTATTACATCATAAATAATAGAATTACAATCAAGATAGAAATTATTAGTTATAAAAGTTTCCTTTTGTAACTGTTTTAAAATGTCTGGGTGATTTTTTACTATATATGAAAAATAACTTGGTATTCCCATTACACTTACTATAAAAACGCGATTTATATTTAATATTTAAAATATATTATTTATTTTTTTATACTTAAAGAAACTGTCTGATTCTACATACATTTACAATTTTATAAAAATAAATATAATATACTTATAGAAGAATAAAACAAAATATGAATAATAAAAATGAAAAAAAATCGAATGAAATATTTAATTTGATACATAAAAAAGTATCCTTTTTTAAAGATATTATACAAAAAACTGTACTTCATGTACAAAAAAATAAACGACTCGATATTTTAGGAATTAGTGATTTAACTGTTTGTATAGATAAATTACAAGAATTAATGACCAAAATAAATAGTATAGAGGAAGTAATTAATGAAAAAACAATTATAGATTATGAACATTTTATAAATGAACTACAAATTGTAAATAATGATTTGTCTATTTTACTGAAAAATTACGGAACAATGAATTTGGAGGATTTATTGATGATATGTTTTGGTAATACACAAATTATTAATAATGAAAATGATGAATATAAATTTGAATTATTAAAAAAATATTTCCATCCAATTAGTTATAAAATAACAAGTAAAAAAAAAAAAATTAGTAAAGAAAAAAATAAAACGTTTGAAAAAATAGATGATCCTGAATTATATTGTGACGATGATAATATGAACAATTTGGAATGTGTAGATATAAATTCAAACTATAAACAATTCTTTATGAAAATATATGGAATAAAATTATATGTATATAATCAATCTTTTAAAAAAGGTATGTTTGTTTATGGATTTATAGATGAGATAATTTTAGAATTTGTAAATAATAAATACATTACTAGTAAAAAACAACAAATAAATGAAAATTTACCAAGTGAAGATCTTTTTAAAACATCAAGTTTTGAAATCTTTGTTTCATCATTGACATTGAAAGATTATTTGATCAACAATAATATTTCTGAATTTTATAATAAATTTATCGGTTATTTAAGTCAATGTAATAATATAAAACAAAAAACAATTTCACAAAATATTAAAGATTTTATAGCTGATGATATTTATTCAAAAAGAAATACGATGATTTATTTATTAATAAATTCAAATAATTATGAAAATCAATATTTGGTTTATTTATTGTATGATCTTCTATCAAATGATACGAATGGTAATATTGATACAGAAGAACAAATCATATTACTAGATAGTTTACCGTGGAATATAAAAAAAGTTTTTAAATGTGCTATGAAAAAAACGATTCAATATACGAACGAATTATCGAACTTTGACATGAATAAAATACCATTGGAACAACAAATTTGTTTATTAAAAGCCAGTGAAAATGTAAAGGAGAAAGCAATGATGAAATTAAAAGAAATAAAATCAAAATCCGAAGATTCTGGATCAAAGGCACGGCAGTATTTAGATGGATTATTAAAAATCCCTTTTTCAATATATAAGAGAGAACCTATATTACATTTGATGGATTGGATAAAAACGCAATTTAAATTTATTTATAAAAAATATGCGTTTAATATAACATATCCTGAAATTCCTAATAAAAATGAATATACCGGGTTGGAAATATTAAAATACGTAAACCAGGTGATTAATCAATTGAATGATTTTATATATAATGAAAATAATATAGAAACATTAGAGAAAATACTGCTTTTTGGAGACAAAAATAAATTACAGAAAAATACTATTATCATTAATGAAATATTGAATATACATGATTTAAAAGATTATATTCTTATTGATTTTGATTCTAAAACAAAAAATGAAGTAAAAAATGAAATTAAAAAATTTATAAATTTATGTAAAAGCGAAAACAAAAATGCTTTATTGAGAGATACATTTAAAAAGTTTATGTTTGGTAATAATACTATTAAAAAAAATGACTTTTTTAACTTTGAATTAACCAATGAATTATTAATTATTGAAAAAAAATATAATGAAATAAACAATTATATGAATAATGTAAAAACTGTATTAGATAATTGTGTTTATGGTCATGACAAAGCAAAAAAACAAATAGAGCGAGTATTAAGCCAATGGATAAGCGGTGAACAAAAAGGAAATTGTTTTGGTTTTGAGGGATCTCCTGGTGTAGGTAAAACTACCTTAGCAAAGGGATTGTCTGAGTGTTTAAAAGATGAAAATGGTGATACTAGACCTTTCAGTTTAATTATGATGGGCGGAGACGCAAATAGTAGTCATTTAATAGGACATTCATATACCTATGTTGGAAGTACATGGGGACAAATTGTTCAAATTTTAATTGATAAAAAATGTATGAATCCAATCATATTAATAGATGAAGTTGATAAAATAAGTCGTACAGAACATGGCAAAGAAATAACTGGATTATTGACCCATTTATTAGACCCTATACAAAATGATAGCTTCCAAGATAAGTATTTTTCAGGTATTGAATTGGATTTATCCAAAGTTTTATTTATTTTATCTTATAATGATGCTGATTTGATAGATAAAATATTATTGGATAGAGTACATAGAATTAAATTTGACTCTTTATCATTAGAAGATAAAATAGTCATTTGTAAAAAACATTTATTACTAGAAATATATAAAAGTATTGGATTAGAAGATATGATTGAAATTTCAGATGAAACTTTGAAATTTATTATTGAAGAGTACACATTGGAACCTGGTGTAAGAAAGTTGAAAGAAAAATTATTTGAAATTATTGGTGAAATTAATTTAGATATATTGAAAAAAAATATGATTGTTAATGAAATTCCTATAAAAATTACGATTGACGATATTAAAAACAAATATTTTAAAGACAAAAGAGAAATTAAAGTACACAGAATTCATACGGAAAATGTTAATTATATCATTAATGGAATGTATGCTAATTCATTAAACCAAGGCGGAGTACTTCCATTTCAAGCTTGTTTTATACCAGCACAGTATTTTTTGGAGATAATTTTAACGGGCAATCAAAAAGATGTTATGCGCGAAGGTATGATTTTAAGTAAGAATTTAGCGTGGAGTTTAACAAACTATAAAAAACAAAAGGAATTGATAAAAAAATATAATGACGTGAAAAATAACTGTGTTTATGGAATAAATATAAATGCGGTTGGATTATCTATACCAAAAGATGGTCCTTCTGCTTCAAGTACGATTTGTGTTTTAATATATGCGCTTTTGAATGATTACAAAATAAAACATTATTTAGCAATGACTGGAGAAGTTTCTTTAGATGGAAAAATAACAGAAATTGGAGGACTCGAATATAAAATACTAGGATCCATTAAGAATGGTGTGCAAGAGATAATATATCCTAGTGAAAACAATAAAGATTTTGAGAATTTTTATCATAAATATAAAGATAAAGAAATAATAAAAAATATTAAGTTTCATTCAGTAAATACGATTCAAGATGTGTTTGATTTAATCCTGATTAAATAATAAATATATTTTATCAGTCAACAGTAATATAATATAAAATAATAATAAAATAATATATTATTATAATTATGGATTCTAGCAATTATAATAATGAAAACAATGGTGGTAGTAACCAACTTATAATGTATCAACCATTTAACTTTATAGTGTTCTTATCATTTTACTCTCCTATAATTTTAGCATTAATTATGGTTTCTTTATCTTTTATTTTTCAAAATTTTAAAGGGTTAATATTTTTAGGGTTTTTGTTGGGCGTGTGTATTTTAAGAAATTTTATTTATATGATAAATGGTGCGCAATCCGTCATTGGTGATAAAACAATATGTACAACTATTCAATATAGTAAATATGGTAATGCTACGTTTAGTGTTTTTGTTTTTGCTTTCACTATTATGTATTTAGCAATACCCATGTTTAGTAATAGTAGTGTAAATTTTTGGGCTTTAATAGGTTTAGTTAGTTATTTCTTTTTTGATATGTTTATAAAAATATATAAAGGTTGTATTAAAAATTATGGTAATTTATTTATTAATGTGTTATTGGGTATGACATCTTCTGCTATTATCGTAATATTGATGTATTTAGGTGGTTCAAGTAAATATTTATTTTTTAATGAAATACAAAGTAGCAAACAAGTTTGTAGTATGCCAAAAACACAAACCTTCAAATGTAATGTTTATAAAAATGGTGAATTACTTGGTAATTTGTAAAATGTATATCATTATATTTCATAAATGAATTCTTCGCTGGATTTTTCTATTATTTTTGGTTGGGATATAAAATCATGTGTTGTTTCTAGTAAGACATCACATGGTGTTTCTATATTTATAAGTAACTCACTAGTATTATTATTAGTATGATTATTAATACTGTTATTGCTGTTATTGCTTTTATTGCTGTTATTGCTGTTATTGTCATGTTTTATCATAGGTTTTGATTCTAAAATAGATTTATTTTTCAAAAATTGATGATTATTGTACAACCATAATGTTAAATCTTTGACAACCAACGTTCTTTGAAATGATTCCATTATTAAATTTAGATTACCCTTTGTATTATAAACATCTACAAATTTGTCAAAAGCATTTGGAATAGTATCATATTTGTATTTTTCTAATATTTTAGGATGAAATAAAGGTTTATTTTTTCTTTTGTTTACTGTATTGTGAAAAACATATAACATATGTTTAAATTCAGATTTGTTTCTAATTTTTGTAATATCTACTCTCATTAAAAAATGATTAGCATGATTTGAACAATCTGGACAAGGGAGAAATAAACAAATTCTTTTAATTATGGAAAATAACCCATGTTTAATTTTATTAAAATCATTTTCGTTTATATTTTCTGATAATGTATGTATGAAATTCCAAACTTGTGGTCCCCAAATTTCAGGTGGTGACATAATATATGTGTAAATATAAAAAAAATATAAAGAAATATCGTAAAAATAATTATGAAGTATACTATTGAAGGGGATATTGATTTTTATAAAGAACTTTTAAATTCTTCAGATGATGAGAATGAAATCATAGAAGAAAATGATTGTTGTATGATTACAAATATGCCATTGCAAGAGAATTATGTTAAATTGAAATGTGGACATCAATTTAATTATGGTGCTATATTTAAAGATTTGGTGAACTATAAAAAAAAATTTAATAATTTAGAACAAATTAAGTATAAATTAAAACAAAATGAGATCAGATGTCCTTATTGTAGAAAAATTCAAAATGAATTATTACCATATTATGAAAATTTATCTTATCCTAAAGAATATGGGGTAAATTGTTTGGATGTAAATAATAATTATAAACCTGAATATCTTAATGAACATAATCAATGTAAACATGAGAATACTATATTTGATAATTCAGGAAATGTGTTGTATATACAAAAATGTTTTAAATATGGTTATTATCATAATATTCTTAAAGATAAATATAACATAACTAATAAATATTGTTATGATCATAAACAAGTGTTAGTAAAAGAAATAAAATACAAAGAACAAATGAAAATAAAGGAACAAAAATTAAAAATAAAAGAAGAAAAAATGAAGATAAAGGAAGAGATTAAAAAAATGAAAGAAGAAAATAAGAAAAAAGAATTAGAAAATAAGAAAATGGAGAAACAATCAAACAAAAATAAATGTATTAATAAGGATACTAATAATAATAATAATAATAATAATGTTCTTTCTTATATTTGTTGTGCAATAATTAAAACGGGTGAAAGAAAAGGTCTTTATTGTTCGATAAAGAGTTATAAAGATTGTTTATGTAAACGTCATTATAATATAAAAAATAAAGATATAAATAATACTTCAATAATTTCATAATGGAAAACAATAGTAAAGAACAATTGGTAAATAATATTAAAGAATGGATTAAATATGACAACGAAATTGCACAATTAAGAGGTCAAATAAAGGAAAAAACAAATGCGAAAAAAATGATGACTACAAATCTAGTAAGTGTTATGAAAGAAAATGCAATAGATTGTTTTGATATTAATGACGGATCATTAATATATAAAAAAACAAAGGTTAAAAAGCCAATTAATAGTAAAACGTTACTTACCGCTTTACAAACTTATTACAAAGAAACACCAAACATAGCAGAAGATTTAACAAAGCATATTATGGAAAATCGCGAAGAACAAATTAAAGAAACAATTAAGAGAAAAATAAATAAATAAGATTTATAATATAAATGTAACTTTATTAATAATAAATATAAATATTTATGAATGAAATGAATCAATGCGATGGAAGTGAAAAATTATTGTTCACATATGATGCTTTAAAATTATTAATTGACGATGAAAAAGAAATAATTTCATTACTACAAAATGGAGATTTTGATGAGTTGGTTTTATTACCTTTTAAAATTAATATGAACGGAGCTGAACCTTTTAATACATTCATGTTATTAAATGATATGTCAAATAATGAATTATCCTTTATTTCTATTATTAATAATGTTGTTGGTAATGAAAATAAAATAACTGATGTTTCAATGTTTCAAAATTTTATAAATTTTATAAAGTGTTATTTATTTTCTTTATTAGAGTTGAAGGATTTCACAAAATTCGATATAAATTGTTATTTTAAAGGGGTACATATATATGATAAAAAAATGTATTTTTTAATTGATTTAACAAAAGTAGACATTATGATTAATTTAATTTATAAAACAACCAAATATTGTTTTGCTTTAATTGACGAAATAGTTAATAGAAATCATTTTGCTAATATTAGTATAAATTTCGAAGTGAGTAAATTTTTTATGGAAAATAATGAGTTTATGTTTTTAAAAAATGAAAAAAACGAACAAATTGAAATACCAACAGTTGTTTATAGTGGAGGACATGATAAATTATTATATTTTACATTTGTATTTGGAAATATAAAAACGGATAGTAACCATATCATGGGAGCAAATTATTATTTTACTAATTTTAAAAATGCTATTCGTCAAGGAGGTTGGTCAAAACATTATAATATTGAACATAAAGATGGCGTAGAAATTACAGATAGTAATGGTAAGTATAAAAAAGGTGGTATAATACGATATGCTATATTTTTGGGAAATTACCTTATAAAAGAAAATTTACCAAATGATAATATAGATATTTCAGACATTAAACAAAACAGATTGAATAATGAGGATTTAGATTATAACTATGAAAAGTTGACATTGAGAATAAGTGATCATGATAGTTTATGGTCACATCATTATGATAGTGTAATTTTAAGCAATATTGAATTAGACAATGGTGAATTATTGAGAGATACACCATTATATGTGATAAAAGATTATGAACAACAAACACCATTATCATATCATTATATAAATAAATCTTTATTGGGTGAAATATTTAATGAAGTTGAAAATTACCAAATATTGTAATAAAATAAAATAATAAAATAATATAATAATATAATTAGTGATGAATACAATTACATTATTAAGCATTTCTGTTTTGTTATTATACAGTTTAATTCAAATACTTAAATTCTACAATATAGGCCCAGATATATATGGTATTTATTTGTATTTTTATGTTTTTATGATAATTTCGATATTAATACTTCCTAATCAATATCCAAAATAAAATATTACTAAGCATATCATACAACTTCTAAATTATCAAATAGTAAATTATTGTTTTTAATTTGTTCATATAAATTTTTAATAGTAATAATATCCATTTTATCTTTTAAATTATCGAATATTTCACTTTCCATAGGGTCTCTATTATTAATTTTTTTGAATAAAATAACAAAATCCTGTAAAATTTTCAAGTTATTGTCATCTCTTTTTTTAATTTTATTCTCTTTTAATTGAAGTGTTTTAATAAGGTCATTTTCCGCTTTCTGTTTATTTTCGTCATTATACCAAGGATTTCTAAAATCATCTGTTGGAATTAACGAATCGCAAATTTCTGGTTTATTTATTTTTTCATATATATTTGTCTTTTTAAAATGTTTTTCAAATTCTTGAATGATATTTTCAGGTATGTTTGGACTTGTTTCCATTAATCTATCGTATTCTTCTTTACAAATTTTAATCATATTAATAACATTCATTCTCTCTAAAGGGTGTTTTGCTAATTCAATTTTGATATTTCTATAAAATTTATCCCAAGATATACTACTAACTCTATGTGCTTCATTTAATTGCGTAATTTTTAAAAATTGTTGAATTGTCGTAATAATACCAGCAGTTATATTAAATGCGCCAACGATCATGACAAAATAGTTTTGATAATCAAGTGGAACTCTTTCCTGCGCAAAATTGGCTGTACCTGTTAAAGTTGATATTACAATAACAGGTATTGTATACCAAGCATTCAAATTAGAATACATGGAATTTGATTTAGAATGTAACCATTTATAACACATTGCTTTATCACCCCATTCAGTAAAAATTTTTTCGTGCTCTATAGACCATTCTATTTTATCTTCTTTCATATTAATTAATGCTAAATCATTTTCATTTGTATTTCCAAAAAGTTCATCTACGGTATTATTCATATTTCTTACTTATAAAATAAATTAATATTAAAATATTTACAAATATTATAAAAGAAAATAATGGAGGGAAGAATTACGAATTTAAAAACAGATTTTAATAATATTAGTTTAATACGTGGTAAAATAATAAATATATTTGATTCATTGAAAAATAAAACAGATAAGCTTAAATTATTGTATTCTGAATTTATTCGACACAGTAATTCACAATTATTTATTTTTGGTTTAGATTCATTTCATTTTCAAAGTAAATTAATTGATTTAGAAAATGATGACATGAAACGCATGTTTTTAGCCATTAATAATAGAATGTATTGTGAATATTTTAAATTGTATAAGATAATAGTAAGTTATGTAAATGAAAATATAAACGATAAAAAAATATTAGAAACAATAAAGGGTAATAATTTCCCAATTTATAAAGATTTGGAGCCATTTAAAGATTATAAATTTGAAATAACGATGGAAATTCATGATAATATCATATTACTTTTAAATTCAATAGTTAGTATTGTTAATAATAGAGAGAATGAATTATCTTTGCATAAAAGTAAACAATTAATAGGGTTAAATATTGATAATTTTGTTAATTCATTTAACTTTGAAATAACAATTATGAAAGAAAAAATAAATTTATTTTTGTCTTATATGGAATTTTTTCATAAATTACATAATAAATATTTGAAGAGATTCAGTAATAAAATACAGTTGATGTTTAATCATATTAATAGTGATATTCAATTTGATGAAAATATTGAAAATAGTAATATTGTAAATTCAAAACAAGAAATTGATGATGTTGTTTTTGAAATAAAAACAAATAATAATGATTTGCCAAAAATCATAAATAATGAGATTGAAAATATAATTTCTTATGATAATGAATGCGGATTAAATACACCTACGAATAATTCTGTTGGTTCTGATATTTCAAATGAAAGTAAAACATCAAGTTTGAATGGAGGTTTTAAAATTAAAATGCCAAAAATTATTAAAAATGGTATTAGAAAGGTTAATAATATTATTAATGGATGTAATATAAATAACTCTATAGAAAATAAACCTAATGAATTAGTTTTGGAAAATTTATTAAATAAAAAACCTCAAAATATGGAAATATTTTTGAATGATTTTAATGATAATATATCAGATATTGATATTGACTTAAATGAAAATATTTTTTTAAAAAAGGATGAAAATGGAGTTGTTGTTGAAGAACAAGTCATCGAAGAAGTTACGGTAGTTGAAGAACCGTTACTAGCCGTTGAAGAACCGTTACTAGCCGTTGAAGAAGCTGATGTTGATATTAATTATAGAATAATAATTGGTAATGAAAAAGAGACTCAAACTTTTTTTGAAGAACCTGTCGTCGAAGAACCAGTCGTCGAAGCAGTTGCGGTAGTTGAAGAACCTGTCGTCGAAGAACCAGTCGTCGAAGCAGTTGCGGTAGTTGAAGAACCTGTCGTCGAAGAACCAGTCATCGAAGAAGTTTCGGTAGTTGAAGAACCGTTACTAGCCGTTGAAGAACCAATCATGGAAGAAGTTGCGGTAGTTGAAGAACCTGTCGTGGTAGTCGAAGAAACCGTCGTCGAAGAAACCGTCGTCGAAGAACCTCTCGTCGAAGAACCAGTTGTTGAAGAAACTATTGTCGAAGAAACTGTTGTTGAAGAACCAATCATGGAAGAAGTTTCGGTAGTTGAAGAACCGTTACTAGCCGTTGAAGAACCTGTCGTCGAAGAAGTTTCGGTAGTTGAAGAACCGTTACTAGCCGTTGAAGAACCTGTCGTCGAAGAAGTTTCGGTAGTTGAAGAACCTGTCGTGGTAGTCGAAGAAACTGTTGTTGAAGAACCAATCATGGAAGAAGTTTCGGTAGTTGAAGAACCGTTACTAGCCGTTGAAGAACCTGTCGTCGAAGAAGTTTCGGTAGTTGAAGAACCTGTCGTGGTAGTCGAAGAAACCGTCGTCGAAGAAACCGTCGTCGAAGAAACCGTCGTCGAAGAACCTGTCGTCGAAGAAACCGTCGTCGAAGAAACCGTCGTCGAAGAAACCGTCGTCGAAGAAACCGTCGTCGAAGAACCAGTTGTTGAAGAAACTATTGTCGAAGAAACTGTTGTTGAAGAACCAATCATGGAAGAAGTTGCGGTAGTTGAAGAACCAGTTGTTGAAGAACCAGTTGTTGAAGAAAGCGTTGTAGAAGAACCAGTTGTTGAAGAAACCGTTGTCGAAGAACCAGTTGTCGAAGAAACTGTTGTCGAAGAAGAATAAAATTTATATAAAAATATATTTAGAGTTATTTAAATAAATAATCTAAATATATCAGTAAAATGCTAAGACATATTATAAACAAACGATCTTTACATAATTTACACCCTTGAATATTTAAAATGGGACAACTTCATTAGTTGTAATTTGTTTTGTTCAAACTAAATTCTTTAGTTATACTATTTAAATCAGATAATTGTTTATTGCGACAACTATTTAAAAAATAAAGAGGTTTATAATTACAATGTGTTTCGGGTAACATTAATAAATGAGGATATAAAAAATATTTTGTAACAGGGTGTTTGTAGTCATTGATTTTCAACCATTCACTTTTAAGTATACTCCATATATATATTGGTTTTATATATATTCCTTGAATAATGCCCTCTCTACTTCTGTGCGTCTCTACAATACCAACAAAAAAAGTTTCTTTTTCAAATACATCATAAATTTCATTTTTAATATGATTATAATATACTCCAGTATATTCAACTACATCACCATCATGAATATTTACTTCTGAACTATCATCTTTTACTAATAAGCGTTTGTTGTTTTTTATTATAATTTTCATTAATAATATAATTAATTATAAATAGTTTTTTATATTATATTTTTGTCATATTTTAAATCTTCAAGGGTGTAAAATCTAAATCTACGTGTTATGAAAATATTCATAAGTTAAATCATCTTATAGAAGAAGTACATGAAATGAAAGAAATTATAAAAGATAATAATAAAAAATTAACATTTAGTTATACAACAAATATTATCACTTTTTCGTTTACAACACTAATGTTTTATTTAAAATTTTAAACGTGAACTGCTTTTTAAGTTGTTTTTATAATAAATAAAAAAATTGAACTAAAGATAATTAATTATTTATTATAATATAAAGAGTAAATAATTGTAAATGGAAAAACGTTTAAACAAAAAACTTGAAAGTTATATTACATCATTCAAAGATAATATCAGAGAAAAGGCTATTCAATCTGATATTTTAGAAAATGATAAAGTAGCATCATTATTACAATATATTTATGATTATGATAAGCTGTCGTTTAATAAAGAAGATTTTATGAAACGTAAACGAGTAAAAAATTTTGTACCTATTTTTGATCGTTGTTGTGCTAAACGCGCTACAAATGAACAATGTACTCGAAGAAAAAAAGATGGTAATGAATATTGTGGTACACATGTGAAGGGGACTCCTCATGGTATTGTTGACACAAAGAACGATATTAAATTGAATACACAAAAAGTAGAAGTGTGGGCTCAAGACATTCAAGGTATAATTTATTATATTGATAATTGTAACAATGTCTATCAAGCAGAAGATATTGTGATCAATAAAACAAATCCAAAAATAATTGCGAAATATGTTAAAAATGGAGAGCAATATAACATCCCAGAATTTAATTTGTAATTTATGGTTTACTGTTTTATCTTCAATTTGATGAACATTAATAAGAAGGACATATTAGGAATTATGTAATTCATTAGGAAGTACTTTAACTTTAGATAGAAATCTTATATATAGTACCGCTAAAGTAATAACAAGAATCACGATTATCGCTATTGATATATAAATAAACTTTATTATTGAACTTAAAGTATTTGAGTTTCTATTTAGAATTGTTAATAATACCAATAATATGATTTGTATAATAAAAAATATTAGAGAAATATAAGTTAATATATATTTCTTTTCTGGTTTTTTTATTAATACAATATATAATATTATAAATACACTTGTTATAAGTGCAAAAGCGTTTATAACAATGAGTTGTAATAATAAATTTTTTTGATCTTTATCCAATGTTTTAGAAAAATAAATATATATCAATATTACTAATGACAAAATAATCAATACTAACGCACCTACTACTAAATATATGTAAGTATTTTTACACCTTTTCTCATTTAAAACGCCCATTTTACTGGACAAAAAATAAGAAAAAATGTAAAATCAATAGTAGGAATTTCACCTACGATGGTCTAACTTTTTCCTCTTCCTTTTGTTCCCTTTGGGATGAAGAGGTGAAAGATGAAATTTGAAAACATAATGGGCGTTCCTGTTTTTCTATCCACCACTTTGTTAAGTTCATTATGTTTATGGATGAATTCGCATCTCTACACGATATTTTTATATAATTTTTAATGAAAAAATTATATATAGAAAATAAAATAAATATGTTATAATTTTAATAAATACCTTACTGTTTATCATCACAAATAATGAGGGAGGATATTATATGTCGTTATAGACCCAATGTTTTTCAAAAACACATTTTCTTTCAGTATAACTTCAAAATTTATATCAAATTCTATTTCTTCCAATTGTTCGTATATATGTCTGCTTAATTGAATTGTATCTATTTCTGCTGTTGATTGTAATCTTGATGCCATATTTACTGTATTTCCAACAACACATAATCTTGGTATTTCATTTCCTAATATTCCAACACTAACGCTTCCCATATTTATACCAATCCTAATACATAACGGAATATTAGCAGGCGTTTTTATTTTTTTAATTTCTTTAACAATATCTAATGCGAATAATATCATTTCTTTTACCACAACTTTATGATTAGTAGAATTTCTAAAAATATCTCCCACAACCATATAAGCATCGCCTATCGTTTCTATTTTTTGTAAATGAGGATATTTTTTTATAGTATTGTCAAAAGCAGTATAAATGATGTAAAGTAATTGAAAAATAATTTTATCATCATAAATTTTTGATAATTCAGTATAATTAACAATATCCGTAAAAAGAACACAAATCATATTAAACTGTTTTGCGTTTGCGTTTGCGTTTGCGTTTGCGATATATTCTTTATCAAAATCAAAGGGTAATATTTTCTTTAATAATTCTTGTTCTAATATGGTTTTATTTTCAGGTATTTTTACTAAAAATTGTTGTGTTGTAAAATCAATAAACTTATTACATTGATGAGTTATAATAGCATTTTCATTTTTATAAATTTTTATATTTTTAATCATATAGGATACAAATTGAACAGATTGTAAATCCATGTTATTCAATTGTGTTAATTCTTTCTCATTATAATCATTAACTATGATACATGTCATCATTTTGCTTATCGTATCAGCATAAGAATAATATAAATTAATATTATATTCATTTGTTATTTGAAATAAATCAATAATGTTCAAGAACATAAATATGCTCCATATAAATAAATAAACATTTGTAAATGTTATATTTCTTTTTGTGTAAAGAGTTTTCATAAAAAATAATAGCGATAACCACGAAATCCCTGTTAAATAATAATATGTTATTGTATTCTTATAAGGATAAATAAATACATTAATTGCCACAGGAATAATATGATAATGAATTTTTATATCTTGTAATTTAATAGTATTTATATCACAATACATTTTAAGCATTAATGGTGTAGCGAATAACCACATAATATTTCTACTAAACTCAAATTGACTTACAGTCATGTTATCACTTAAAAATGTATTGATTGTATATTTTATATAAACCAATGCCAACGCATTTGAAGTTTTATTTATTGATTTGTAATCTATTAAATTTGTTATAAGATAAATAGAATAAACAGACAAAACGAATAAATTCAGGTTTGTAATAGAATAATAAAAATTACTATTGGTTTGAATTAGTTCGTTATTTAGTGTTGTAGAATAGTTAGATAAGTATAATTTATTCAAAACAATATCAGCATTACAATATAAGAAAACAAAAAAAAGTATATATATCATACATAATAATAATATTTATTTTTATACCACAATTGTAATTTTGTATTTCTAATTGTATATTATATATGTCTCATCAAAAGAGTATTGATTATAAAGAAACTGCTGTTAATTATTATTTAGTTGAGGATAAAACACAGGAAGAAGTATGTAAAATATTCAATTGCTCTCGCAGAAGTTTAATGCGTTGGGTAAAACAATGCGAAAATGAAGGAAAAATAAAACAAGGAAGCGACCAAATAAAAACTATCTATAAAATCTCATTTAAAATGGGCGTTTTAAATGAGAAAATGTGTAAAGATAAAGGATAAACCTTCAAAAATTACTTCAATTAAAGTAATTACAAAACTAATTTGAAGAATTATATCAATACTCACCATAAATAATACAAATATTTTATATACATGGATAGTAATTGTAAAATATTATTACAAAAGAAAAAAGATGGTAATGAATATTGTGGTACACATGTGAAAGGGACTCCTCACGGTATTGTCGACACTAATAATGAAATTAAAATAAATACACAAAAAGTAGAAGTATGGGCACAGGATATTCAAGGTATAATTAGTATAAGAACTATAACGTACATATAGTAACGTAAAATAAACAGCAAAGAACAAGATTATCGCTACTGAAGTACAAACAACCCAGAATAGTAATTGTAAAGGTTCTGATTTTCTATTTAAATATATTAATAATTAGTATAAGAACTATAACGTAAATATTGTAACGAAAAATAAATAGCCAAGAACAAGATTACTAGAATTGTAATAAAAACAAACTTGAATAGTAATTGTAAAGCATATGAGTTTCTATTTAGATATATTAATAACAGCAATAATATGTTTTGTAAATAAAATAATGCTGAAGAAATATAAGTTAAGATCCTATGTAAGTTTGGTTTGTTTATTGATACAGTAACATATAATACTATTATAGATACACTTGTTATAAGTGCAGAAACGTTTATATAAATGAGGTTTAATAATAATTGTTTTACATCAGGATCAAAATTTTCAGAATTTTTTCTTATATATAACAATATTAGTAATGACAAAATAGCCAATACTAACGCAACTACTGAATACATGTAATTATTATAGTTAAAGGATAAATATTCAAATATTAGTTCAACTAAACTAATTACAAAACTAATTATAAGTTTTCTATTAATATTTTCCATAAATAATATAAATAATATAAATATTTATAATTATGGATAGTGATTGTAAAATATTATTACACAATATAGGTATTCAATTTAACGAATTAATTGAATTAGAAAGTATGATGATTCCAAGAGAACAATTTCTTTCAGAAGAAAAGTATAATCAAGTGAAAAGTTATATTCCTGAATTAAAAAAAAAGTTTAGTTCATCTTTTATGACATGTCTTCAAAAAAAAGCAGAAATGAGTCAAAAATGGCCGCTCATTAATTTAGTAAGACAAATATTATCTGTATATAATTATCATTTAGAACCTATCCGAAAATGTGACGGTTATACTACAGAAGGCGTAAAAAAATACAAGCGTTTTTTTAAAATTGTAAAAAAATAATAACCGTTTTATTATTTATTACAAATTAAATAATAAAAATAGTACTTTATTATATTTATGAATCATTTCTCTTTTATAGGTTGTTTATTTTTTCTTTTATTTATTAATAACAGTTGTTTAATTTTCACATTAAAATGTGCTACAAGGTTGGATTTGAAAATGAAAAAAGATAGAAATCGATTGAAAGATACAATTTATATGCCCAAAAATAAACATCAGGAAAAATACATAGATTATTTAAATAATGATTCTGTAAATTTAATTATAGCAATAGGCCCAGCAGGTACAGGAAAAACATTATTTGCTTGTTTGAAAGCAATTACGCAATTAAAAAATGGCGAAATAAATAAATTGATAGTCACGCGACCTATTGTTCCTGTTGAAGAAGAAGAAATTGGGTTTTTACCGGGTTCTTTAGTTAAAAAGATGGATCCTTGGACAAAACCAATATTTGATTTATTTTTAGAATTTTTTTCAAAACGCGAATTAGATGACTTTATTAATAATAATATTATTGAAATAGCTCCATTAGCGTTCATGAGAGGGAGAACATTTAAAAACTCTTTTATAATCGCAGATGAAATGCAAAATAGTAGTCCGAATCAAATGAAAATGTTGACAACGAGAATAGGTGAAAATACTAAAATGGTGATCACAGGAGATCTAAATCAAACTGATATTAAATTTAGTAATGGTTTGGAAGATTTAATAAATAAGATAAATATTTATAATAGGAAAATAAATGGACAAACAGATATGATACAAATTGTAAACTTTGAAAAAGAAGATATTGAGAGAAGTGAATTAGTAAAAAAAATAATAGAAATTTATGAGAATAATACGCATATTGTTTTTGAAAAAAAAGCAATAAATAATATACAAAAAATAACAAATAGTACTAATAATATGATTAAAAACGATAGATATTTAGAGAACGACGCAGCATTAATACCAAAACATCATATAACAAAAAATACAGATATATTTTTCAATGGATTATAATATTAATTAATAATATAAAGATATATGAGTTATGATGGTTGGAGAACATTTGGATCGGGAGAATTAGGACCATGGGATGCCGCACAATTCCGACAAGATCTTGCAGATATTGGCGAAGCCTTAAGAACAGATCTAAGAAATAATGCGATTAAATCAAGTGGCGAGCTTGAATCTTTTGGAAAAGACATTGAAGCAAGATTAGCAGAAATAAACAACAACGATAGACCTTACATTTACACAAGAATAGAAAATAAAGTAGATCGAGGTGCGAATACAATGTATGCCGTGATGTTGTTATGTTTATTGTCAACAATATTAACAATAGCCCTTTATGTTTGTTATAAAAAACAAGTTAAAACAGTAAATATGCGTGATTTTGCTATAGCAGTGATGGCATTGAATACATTGTGTTGTGCTCTATCAATTGTGTTATTGTGTTGTAGAGGATTAGGTAATGATCCCGAGAGTTATAGAGCATTTATAATAGTAATAAGTTTACTTCTAGAAATTGGTGATATAGTAGGAAGTATATATATATATTTACAATTGTAACTGTGTGTTTATAAAGATGAATTAGTTTTCCATTTTATAAAAGTGATTAACAATACTAAAACGGCTATTATAATATATTCATTACACCGACCGGAAAGAAAAATGAGACAACACGCAGTTATGATTTGTATATTTTATAACTATGTTTCAAGTAGTTTGTTAAATGTTCCTTTGTAATTTTCTTTTCTAAAATATGTGAAATAAAATAATATAAATGAAATTATAAACCCGCCAACGGATTTAACGGAAGTATATATACTATGTGGTCCAGTGTTTACTGTAAAGCTTCAAGGGTTAAAGTTTTACAACCGTTAATATATCTGTTAATATAACCGTTAATATAACCGTTAATATATCTGTTAATACAACCGTTAATATATCTGTTAATACAACCGTTAATATAACCGTTAATATAACCGTTAATACAACCGTTACAAAGGGTAAA